>Ga0210391_10000050_pt1 | contig 138737 bp, 123 predicted proteins | sample IncBWC12OmetaG_FD_160573 | JGI IMG/M metagenome (GOLD analysis project Ga0210391, IMG submission 160573) | Forest soil microbial communities from Barre Woods Harvard Forest LTER site, Petersham, Massachusetts, United States - Inc-BW-C-12-O ...
GGGAAATTGCAGCCCTTCGGCCATGAGCCAATTCCATCGCTCCCCCTAGCATGTTGATCCTGATGAATTTTATCGGGTTCTTGACGCCGAATACGGCGGCGCTGACAATGCGCGCCCGGTTTCACGCCGGTAGCATGCCCCTGGATTGGAAAGGTAGCTCAGCTGGTTAGAGCACGGCACTCATAATGCCGGGGTCGAGGGTTCGATTCCCTCCCTTTCCACCATAAAATCAATGGGATACGTGCATCCTATTTGAGCCACCTGCTGATAAGCACAGGGTAAGCGCAACAATCGGCTGCTGGTTCAATTTCGACACGGCTTCCCGCATTTGGTCGGGGGCAAGTTGTGCGTAGCGCAGTGACATCTGCACCGAGCTGTGGCCTGACTGGGTCTCGCACAGCAATTAGAGGAACACCTCATTGAACTAGGCGCGAAGCAAAGTGATGCCGCAGATCGTGCCATCCAAAGTGAGTCATGCACATATCGCCAGACTACTCTGGCCAGCGAGTCAGCGCGTCCATCGCTTCATCATTCAGCCGTACGTGACAGGTCTGGCAACTCTTCGCATTTGGCCTGCGACAGTCAGCAGCCGTTCTTGTACTTCCTCGGCGTCATGCACGTAGCGCACCTATCCATGCCAGTGTGAACAGATCTCGTACACCTTTGACGCACTGCGCCCCGCGCGCAGGCGCCTGGACTTCCATGATTCGATGCGCTCAACGGTTATTGAGCGCGGACGGCTGGCATTGACCCAAGCCGCGTAGTCGTCGGCAACGAATGCTCCGAGAGTCATGCCTTCAGATCCCCAAATGCCATGGCGCGGATAGTATCTATGCGCGAAATTTCCTAAGATTTCCTTACAGTGCTCTCGTGCGTCCTCTGGCACCATTGCATCTGCGTTGACAAGTACTACACGGGGATTACGGCCAAATCGTGTCTAGAGGGGGCGCACAGCAGCTGGCTGAACGCGAAGCACGAAGCCGCGTAAGCACGCGGCATAGATTTGGAAGGGCTTGTCTTTCGATAGAGCGGTGGGGCTTGAAAGCAGCTTTGCTCCGATGAATGCGTTCGTTCAGTCAGCTCCTGGAAAATCGAAGATCAATAGGGGCGTTTGAAGGAATTTGGCCATGGCTTATTGTGCCTGCAGCTTAGAGCCTGGCAGGTCGGTCGCTGATAGCGACGGATATTGAGCCCCTGAGAAAGAGTTAGCCGTAAGACCTTCTTCTGCGCGCTGGAGCCAGAATTATCAAATGAGTCAAGTTTCATTTGCCATCAAGGCCACTCTGCGCGCAATACCCGTTGCATTGACCACAATGATTGCCCTGGCAGTGCTACGACCCGCTTCCGCCGCCGCCGCTGAGCCGAGCCCATCGAGCCCGCCGGAAGCTGCCTCAGCGTCGGGCGCTGATCAGGAAGAGGAAGAGCCAATGCAGGAGATCTTCGTCGAGGCCGCTGCGCCTGGCGCCGTGATTGGTGACATTCCACCGGAGAACTCACTCAATCCGGCCCAGATTGCGGCTTATGGCGACAGCACGATCAACGATCTGCTCAACGACATTGCTCAGCAGACACAAAGCGATCAAGGTCGAGGCGGCACGGCGCCGATCATCCTCGTCAATGGGAAGCGCGTGTCCGGCGTTAATGAAGTGGGGGATCTTCCGACAGAATCGATCCTGCGTGTTGATATCCTGCCCGAAGAGGTGGCGTTGCGATATGGGTATGGCGCCCAGCAGAAAGTGGTCAACATCATTCTGCGACGTAATTTTCGCGCGAAATTGTTCGACCTCACCGGCAGCGAATCCACTGATGGTGGCGGTGAGTCCGACATGGCGGACGCGAACTACAGTCGCATTCATGACAACGACCGGGTGAATGTCGTAGCACGCGTACAAACACAGGAGCCCATTCTCGAAAGCGACCGCGGCGTATCATCGACGGCAGGGACGGTCAGCGATCCCACCGGTTCGATCGGCAATGATAGCGACGCGCGTACGCTCGAGCCGGCCACCAATACGTATTCGCTGAATAGCGTCGTTGCCTACACGCTGTCGCCGGCCTTGCAAGGGTCGTTCAACGCCATGGCGACCTATCAAACTACGCGGGCGAAGGACGGCTATCCGGCTGCCATCTTGGATGTCCCGGCCAACACGCCGTACGCATACCAAGACGATGACGCGATGATCGATCGCTATCTTTCAGGTGCGACGTTACATCAAGATGCCAATAGGGGTACCGCCCATACGGGCCTCACACTCAATGCGGACCTCCCCGACAAGTGGCGATTGTCGTTCATTGGCACCTATGACTACGGCGACGCGCTGACCGAGACGCAACGCACATACGAGACGACGAATTTGCAGACGGCGATCAATGCCGGCCAGGTCAACCCGTATGGGGTGCTGCCGCTGTCCCTGCTGGGCCCGCTAGGCCGCGAGGACACGACCGCGATCTCCAATACCGGTAGCGGCAGTTTCCTGGCAAATGGCACGCTGTTCAAGGTGAGCGCCGGTAATGTCACGAGCAGCTTGCAGTTCGGTGGCAACTATAGTGATTTGGATGCGACCGGTACCGGTCGCGTCAGCACCAGCTCCACCCGCACGCAGGAGAACGAGCAGATCAGCGTGGACTTTCCGCTCACCAGCCGTCTTAACCACGTTCTCGGCTTCCTTGGTGAAACCAGCGTCAATGTCACCGGGGGGCTGACGCAAGTATCCGGCTATGGTGATCTCAGCTCCGTCGGCTATGGTCTGCATTGGATGCCGGTCTCGAGCTTGAGCTTTTTAGCGACTGTCAATCAAGACCACCAGGTACCGACGCTGACGCAGCTCGATGGACCTCTGGTCGATACGCCAAACATTCGCCTCTACGACTACGTGCTGGGGCAGACTGTTACGGTAAATCAGATATCCGGTGGCAACGCGGATCTGAAGGCAGATGATCGCCACGTTTTCAAGCTCGGTGCGACGTGGACTGCTATCGCCACGCCCAAGACTAAACTGAATTTTACTGCCAGCTACATCGATAGTGTGACGCGCAACGCGATCGGTTCGCTCACTACGGCGACCTCAGCCATCGAGGCGGCATTCCCGGATCAGTTTGTGCGTAACGACGATGATGAGCTGATCGAGGTCGACGATCGCGCGGTGAATTTCTCTCAGGAGTCGCGTCGCGATCTTCGCTGGGGATTCAATCTCACTAAGGTACTGCGCGAGCCGACGCGGCCGCTACGTCCTCGCGGCGCGAGACCGCCAGCAGGCTTCGGTGCGCCAAATGGATTTCGTCGGCGTCAGGCGACCGGGGCGGGGCAGGGTAACGACCAAGTCAATGCTCAAGGCGGCGGAGCGACCACCGCGCAGAGTGCTGGACAAGACAACCGTCAAGCCAATGCGCAGCGCAACACACAATGCAGTCCGCAGGGCGACGGCATTACGACGGCTCCGAGTAACGGACAAGCCAACGCGCAGGGCAGCGGTCAATGTAATGCGCAGAATTCGGCGCCCCAAGCTGGCGCGGCAGCCACAGACAGTTCCACGCCGGCTCCTCCTCCCGGCCCCCCGGACTCGGACAATCTTCAGGAGGTCGTGGTTAACGGCTCCCGCGCAGCAGACGCCAGTCCATTCGGGCCGCCCGGCGGCGGCGGGAGGGGATTCGGTGGGCCGGGTGGTGGTGGTGGCGCGCGCGCAGGCGCACGCGCTGGCGCTTTGGGCGGTGGAGGGCGGGGAGGTGGAGGCGGCGGGGGTGGACGCGCGGGCGGCGGCGGTTTCGGCGGTGATAATGGCGCACAGCTCGACGTGTCGCTCTATCACAGCTGGTATTTCATGGACAACGTGCGCCTGACACCTGGCAGTCCTCAGATCGATCTGCTCAATGGGGGATCGATAGGGACGGGGGGGCAGCCCCGGCATCAGTTTCAGCTCAACGCTGGGGTGATCGATAACGGTATCGGCTTCAGAGTGTCTGGCGTCTGGACCAGTGCAACTACCGTGCTCGACAGTGGCAACGGCGCAGGCGCGCTCTACTACTCATCTTTGCCAACCCTCAACGCCCGCTTGTTCGTCAATTTGCAGCAGCGCTTCCTGGGGAAAATATGGGCTAGAAACGCGCGCGTGACGCTGACGTTGAGTAACATCCTCAACAGGCGCCAGGACATTCACGACGCTGCCGGCGCGATACCGCAGATTTATCAGCCAGCGTTTCTTGATCCGTACGGTCGCACCGTGGGAATCGCATTTCGCAAACTGTTCTGATGAGAGCGAACACGTTCGGCGTTGGTCAGGTGGATGTACACGCCGTTGCGCGTCTCAGTCTTTCAATTTTAGTCGAGCCTCAAGGCTTGAGATCACATCCCCAACAGACTTCATTGCGGTATCTCCGCCAACATTGGTTGCGACGAGAATGATTGTCTCCTTCTTGGGATAGATGGCGATAGCGGAGACCCAATAGCCATTGGTGCCCGCGTGAGTCAACTCTTGCAGGGAACCGTCTGAGTCGCGCATGACGCCCCATCCAAGCGCGTAACCTTCGGAGACCGGCGTTTGCAAGGCCGTGTATGTCGTCTGTTGCAACAGCTTGCCACGGCCGTGCGCACCGTCCAGTTGATCCTGCGCAAACTTGGCCCAATCCCTAAGGCTGATATTGATCGTACCAGCGGGACTAATCCAGGCGGGGTTGTCGCTGCCCGCATCGGCCGGGTCAAGTGGAACCTGTCGTGAGATTTCGCCATGCCCCTGGGGCTGATCGTACTTTCCGGAGTGCCCAGGAGGACCAAATCCGGCCTGAGTGATGCCAAGGGGGTCGAAGACCCGCTCGCGCATCAGGCGCTCCCACGTTTTGCCGGTGTGCGCTTCGGCAATGGCACCGGCGATGACAAAACCCAGATTTGAATAATGAAAGGTGCCCGCGGCGTAGGCCGGGGGTTGGCTGAGGTAATCCGGGCCAGGGCAATTCGCTGGGCAGACACGCCGCGCACTGATCGGACCACCCCAAGCGCAGTCGGGAAATCGGTCTCCGTGTTGCCGAGCGGCGGTAAGCCTGCCGTATGGCTCAGTAGCTGCCGGATCGTGATCAGCGTTGCGGTGAATGCCTTGGTATCGGAGCCGATGTGCCAGCGGTCATCGGCGGTGACCAACTGCGGATGTCCGAGGGCACGCCTGCCAATGGCCGCATCTGCGACGACCCTTCCGTCGATCTCCACCAGCGCCGCAATCGCCGGATTATGGTCTTGATCTTGAAGCCAACCGAGGCCGCCTTCCAGTACGACTGCAGCGGCGTGCTGGCATGGGGGGTTGCTCCTCCCATCAATGGCAATGCTGCACATGCGGTAATAGCAACCAAAACCGATCTGTGCATTTCCTCCCTCTCTGCCGCTGCGCTGCCTGCCCATCACCTTAGTGTCGGGGGTTCAGTTTTGGTTCCCACCCACCCACGGGTCCGAACTTGGCCAAAGACATGTGGCAGTACGCGTGGACGCGGCGCACGAGGTACCGCGCCGGTGTACTCTCAGTGCAAGGGGGAGAACAACAGTGAATTCAGGCAGATGGTCGCCGATGCGCGAAACCTTGCAAGTGAGCACCCTGCAGTGGCCGCTGGTGATGTTGATGCTGGTGCTGGCGGTAGGTCCCTCCGTTGCCCGCGCGCAGTGGCTTGGGTATCCGACACCTGGAATACCACGATTGCCGAGTGGCGCACCAAACATGAAGGCGCGTGCCCCGCGCACGCGCGAAGGCAAACCCGATTTCTCAGGTATATGGTTTGCCAACGTGCCTGCGAAGGACTACTGCCGGGAAAAGGACTGCGTGCAGGAAGAGCGCATGGCCCGTGAGCAGATCAACATCGGAATCAAGTTGCCTGGTGGCCTGCCGTATACCGAGTGGTCCAAGCAACAGATGGTAGGCCGACGTATCGAAGGCGAGCGCGAGAAAGACCCCCATACCTTCTGCAAGCCTCCAAACTATCCGCGCGCCTGGACATTGCCGCAGCACACCAAAGTGATTCAGACGCCCCAGGAAATGGTGCTACTGCATGAATTCAATGCCGCCTATCGAGAGATATATCTCGACGGGCGGCCATTGCCAAAGGATCCCAACCCGACTTGGAATGGCTATTCGACCGGCCACTGGGAAGGCGACACACTCGTCATCCAGACCAATGGAATCCGCGATGACATGTGGCTGGATATTCAGGGAAGTCCCATCACCGAATCTGCCCATGTCACGGAGAAGCTGACGCGACCCAGTTTTGGTCTGATGAAGGTGGAGATCGCCGTGGACGATCCAAAGGCCTACACGAAGCCATGGTCTGTCTCCATCGAGATGGCGCTCCAGGTCGACACTCAAATGCTGGAGGAGATCTGTCTGGACAATGAGCAGGACGTAAAGCTCTTCCAATGATCCGATGCATGCCAATAAAGCAACACAGTCCCTACCGTCGGTTCACGATCGCCTGCCTCAGCCTCATATTGACTTCGGCGGTGTCGGCCCACCATTCCCAGGTGCAGTTTGATTTCAAGTCGGTGGTCGACATCGACGGCACCGTGAAGGAACTGGACTGGCGCAGCCCGCATGCCAGGCTTTACGTGGATGTGGTCGATGGTCAGGGCAATGTCATCAATTGGAATTTTGAGCTACCGAGTCCGATGACGCTCATGCGACGGGGGTGGAAACGGGACTCCTTGAAGCCGGGTGAAAAGGTCAAAGTAAAAGCGGCTCAGGCCCGCCACGTTCAAGCCCTTGGCTACGCTATCGCAGTTAGGGATGTCGACGGCAAGCCGTTATTCACTGGTGTGACGCAAATATACGAGCCCGAATCAGAGTCCAAGTTGCCTCAATAGGGGTCGAGGATTCGTTCTGCATCTGCGATGCGGGGTCAGATCATCCGGCAGAACGTCGGCGGCGCCTTTGCATTACAGACATCGAGCTTGATGTTGGCAGATGCGGACGCATCATTTGTGCTTCGTGGTGCTGGTAGCGATCGGCATGCGTTATGTTATTGAAAAATAACATTATTCTTGCCAAGAACGGTAGTCGCAACGCCCAGGCGTAACGAGGCCCCCGCCCATCAGGGGCTATACTGTGTTTATGTCCAGAACGCCACCTGGCCTTCCGGCTCAAATCAAGGTCAAAATCGCATCCCTGCGAACTAAAAGTGTTGTGCATTCAACAAGCCCGATGCCGCCTCCTCATGTACTTACAATCTGACCTCGGAAGAGACGAACTTGGCTGGCGGCACGGGTGGGGCCCATACCCGCTGGACCCGCTATAGTCGTCGACGGTGTCCCTCAGTCATGGTTGCCAGGCCCGAATGTTATGCGGTTAATGACTCAGTTAAAGCCCGCTTCCCGCATGCTCATCCTTGCGGGCGCGATGCTGTTCGCGCAAGCCGCCGTGGCCCACGACGGCAGTATCGACAGTGCAGCGCTGATCGGTAAGTACTGCGCGGGCTGCCACAACTCCACCGACTTTGCCGGCGGTGTCGATTTGGAATTCGCCGATGCCACCAGCATCGGCGAAAGGCCGCAAATCGGTGAGAAAATGGTCAAACGCTTGCGCGCCGGCATGATGCCGCCGGCGGGTAAGGATCGCCCCGACTACGACACGGTGCAGCTGCTGGCACAGAGCGTGGAAGAGAACATCGACAAGAACGCCGCCACCAAGGGACCCCATCCGCTCGCACCGGGCCTGCATCGCCTCAACCGCACCGAGTACAGCAACGCGATCCGCGATCTGTTGACGCTCGACATCGACGCCGCCAAGTTCCTGCCGTCCGACGACTCCAGTCACGGCTTCGACAACATGGCCGGTACGCTGACCACTTCGCCGGCGCTGATGGAGGCGTATCTGTCGGCTGCCGGCAACATCAGCCGTCTGGCCATCGGCACCGAAACGGCGCCGACACTGGCGGTGTTCGATGCGCCGCACGACACCAGCCAGAACGAATACGTCGAAGGTCTACCGTTCGGCACCCGTGGCGGCATGCTGATCGAACACGAATTCCCCGCCGACGGCGAGTACACGCTTACCGTGAAGGGCATGACCGGTTACTTCACGGCGGTACTCGGCAACGTCAGAGGCGAAAAGCTGGAAGTCACCGTCGACGGCAAACGCGTGTACCTGTACGACTGGGACAGAGAGATCGCCACCAAACGCGGTGATGGTGGCAAGACGCCGGCCGTGCCGATCAAGGCCGGCTTTCACCGTATCGGCGTAGCGTTCCTCGCCACCAGCGATCTGCCCGACACCGCAATCGACAAATCGTTCCAGCGCACGATGAACTCACCCGGCTCGATATCCGGTTACACGTTCTACCCGCACGTGGGCCAAGTGTTCATCGAAGGTCCGTTCAAGGGCACGGCGGCCACCGATACGCAAAGCCGACGCACGATTTTCGAGTGCTACCCGAAGAAGGTCAGCGAGGAAGACAGCTGCGCACACAAGATTATCACTACTTTGACGACCAAGGCCTTCCGCCGTCCGGCCAGCGACGCCGACATCAAGGTAATGACCGCCTTCTATCGCAGCGGACGTGAACAGGGCGGCAAATTCGACAGCGGCATCGAAGCGGTGATCCAGCGCATCCTGACTGACCCGGATTTCATTTACCGCGCCGAGATCGAGCCGGCCAAAGTAGCGGCAGGCACTCCCTACCGGATCAGCGATCTGGAACTGGCGTCGCGTCTCTCGTTCTTCCTGTGGAGCAGCATTCCTGATACGGAACTGATCAATCTCGCCTCCGCCGACAAGCTGCATAAGCCGAAAGTACTCAAGCAGCAGGTCGATCGCATGATCGCCGATCCGCGTTCGCAGGCGTTGGTGCAGAATTTCACCGGTCAGTGGCTGAATATCCGCGGCATCGCCGCGAGCGAGCCGGCGGTGAACCTGTTCCCCGATTTCGACAGCACGCTGCGCGATGCGTTCAAGCGCGAAGTCGAACTGTTCTTCACCAGCATCATCCAGGAAGACCGCAGCGTGACCGATCTGCTGACGGCCGATTACACCTTCGTCAACGAGCGTCTCGCCAAACACTACGGCATCCCCGACATCTACGGCCCGCAGTTCCGTCGAGTCCAACTGGGGCCCGATCAGGACATGCGCAGGGGCCTGCTGGGCAAGGGCGCGCTGATGACCATCACATCTGAAGCGGCGCGGACCTCGCCCGTGAAACGTGGCAAATGGTTCCTGCAGACTTTCCTCGGTGTAAGCCCGCCGGATCCGCCGAACGGCGTGGTGATCAAATTGGACCAGGTAGCCGGTGAAACCCCGAAGACCATGCGTGCGCGTCTGCAAATCCACAGCATCAACCCGACCTGCGCGACCTGTCACAAGATGTTCGAGCCATTGGGTCTGGCGATGGAGAACTTCGACCCGGTGGGCGAGTGGCGCACGATTGAAGTGGGCATCCCGATCGACTCGCTCGGCATCGTCACCGACGGCACCCGCGTCGAGGGCATCAAGGGTCTGCGCGACCTCGCGGTACGCAAGCGCGAGATGTTCGTGGAAGTGGTCACCAAGAACCTGCTGACCTATGCCATCGGTCGTGGCCTCGACTACAACGATATGCCACTGGTCCGTTCGCTGACGCACGACGCGGCGAAGGACAATTACAAGTTTTCGTCGCTGATCATGGGCGTGGTCCAAAGTCCGGCCTTCACCATGAACATGAAATCAGCCCCAGCTCCGCTGTCCGCCGCAAATTCGATGAAGGGGGATTAAACCCGTGTTCATTACCAAAAAGCACATCAGCCGTCGCGCCGTGTTGCGCGGAGTCGGCACCACGCTTGCCCTTCCTTTGCTGGACGCAATGTTCCCCGCGATGACGGCGCAGGCAAAGACCGCGGCGAATACGCCGCCGCGCTTCTTCGGCGGTTTCGTGCCGCACGGCGCGGCCCCGGGCTACTGGATTCCCGAGTCAGTCGGTGCATTGCCTGACGAACTGCCGTTCATCTGGAAACCGATGGAGCCGTTTCGCAAACACCTCAATATCCTGACCGGCCTGCATTCGCGCTCGTCCGAGCCGCCTCCGGGTGAGACCGGTGCCGACCACTGGGTCGCTGCTGCGTTCCTGTGCGCGCAGAAACCGCGCAAGACCTCTGGTGCCGACGTTTACGCCGGCCAGACCATCGACCAGGTCATTGCCGCCAAGTACGGGCAGGAAACGCTGCTGCCGTCGGTGGAAATTTCGGTGGAAGACCCGGGGTCGGGTTCGAGCAACTGCGGCGAAGGTTACAGTTGCGTCTACACCAATACGATCGCGTGGGCGTCGCCCACCACGCCGTTGCCGATGGAACTGAACCCGCAGGTCGTATTCGAGCGCATGTTCGGCAGCGGCAGCACCGCCGCAGAACGCGCGGAGCGCCGGGCGCGCAACCAGAGCATCCTCGATTCGGTCAACGACAAGATCAAAGGCATGCGCACGGAGATCAGTGTGCCGGACCGTGCGCGTCTGGATGCCTTCACAGAGAACGTGCGCGAAATCGAGCGGCGCCTGCAGATCGCCGCCAAAGCGACCAATGCCGCACCGGAAAGTTTCGCCGTGCCCGCGGGCATTCCGCAGTCGTTCGATCAGCACATCAAGATCATGTTCGACCTGCTGGTGCTCGGCTTCCAGGCCGATATCACCCGCGTCAGCACCATGCTGTTCGCGCGCGATCTCACCGGTCGTGTGTATCCGGAATGCGAGTCGCCGACGCTCGGATTCCATGGCGGCTCGCACCACGGTGAAGATCCGAACCTGATCAAGCAACTGTCAAAGATCAACCAGTATCACGTGAAAGTGTTGGCCTACTTTGTCGATAAACTGGCCAACACCAACGATGGCGACGGCTCGCTGCTCGATCATTCGCTGCTGCTGTACGGCAGCAACATGGGCAACCCGAATCAGCACGTGCATTACGACGTGCCGCACATCCTGATCGGCGGCAACTACGGCAAACTGCAAGGCGGCCGCCATCTGGCGTTCCCGACCAAGCAGGTGCCGACCGGCAACCTGCTGTTGAGCGTTCTCGACCAGTTCAACATCCAACGCGACAGTTTTGGGGACAGCACCGGACGTCTACCCGGGCTGGTGTGACCAGCTCGGTGACAAACAGTATGCGTAGCTTGGCATTGAAGGCTTTCACTGCTCTGTTGCTGATGGCGATCGCCGGCACTGCGTTCGCGCAAGCTCCAGTTGCCGATGCCGCAAGTCAGGGCAACAAGGCGGAAATCGAGCATCTGCTGAAACACGGTGCCGACGTGAATGCACAACAAGCCGATGGCGCCACCGCCCTGCAATGGGCCGCCTATCGCGGCGACGCAAAACTGGCCGAACTGTTGCTGAAGGCCGGCGCCAAGCCGGGCTTAGCCAACCACGATGGCGCGACCCCGTTGTGGCTCGCGGCGGCGCGCGGTGATGCCGCCGTGATTCAAGCATTGCTCAAGGGCGGTGCCGATGCCAACGAACAGCTGCCGCTTGGCCGCCGTCCGCTGATGCTGGCCGCACGCTCGGGTAATGTCGATGCCGTGCATGCATTGCTGGAACACGGCGCCGATGTGAATGCCAGTGAAACCGAACGCGGGACCACCGCCTTGATGCAGGCTGCCGACCAGGGCCATGCCGACGTATTGAAGGAACTGATCCAGCACGGCGCCAACGTGGCGGCGGTGTCCAAACCGGTGTTGCGCGATGGGCGCACGGCAGCATTGGGCAACTCCGAAGATCCCCGCCGCGCCGTACGCCAGCAGGCCATCGCGGTGCTATGCGAGGCGAAGCCACCTGATCTGCAACAGGTGAGAATCCAGCGCGAAATGTTGTTTGGCGACAGCGCGAAAAGTACTCCTGACGCCGATTTGTGCAAGGGCATTCAGCGCAGGGGTTTGGGTTTTGTCACCGTGGCCGGTGCCGGCGGTAACCATGGGGCCGGTGTGGGCGGAGAAGTGACTGAGGACGCGGATGGCGCCGCGGTTGCGGATGCGAGTGGCAATCCGGTTCCTGCAGGCGCTGGGCGTGGCCGCCGTCCCCCCGCGCGTGATCCCGATGGTGGTGCGTTGACCGCGCTGGTGTATGCCGCGCGTACCGGCAACATCGATGCGGCGCGCGCGCTGCTGGAGGGTGGCGCCGATGTGAACCAGACGAGTCGTTACGGCTGGAGTCCGCTGCTGGCCGCCACGCAGAATTCGAACTATCAAATGGCAAAGTTTCTCATCGAGCACGGCGCCAATGTGAATCTGGCGAACAAAGGGGGTTGGACGCCGCTGTATCTGGCCGTAGACAACCGCAATATCGAAGGCGGCGATTATCCGGTGCGCACTGCCGACATGGATAGCCTCGCCTACATCACGTATCTGCTCGACAAGGGCGCCAACGTCAATTGGCGTATCACCGAGAGTACGGAGACGCGCACGGTGTTCACCAATCAATGGTTGAACGAAGACGGCGCGACTGCGTTCCTGCGTGCAGCGCAGTCAGGCGATCTTGAATTGCTGAAGCTGCTGATCGCGCGTGGTGCAGATCCGAAGATCAATACCAAGCTGGGAGTGACGCCGCTGGCGGCGGCTGCCGGCATTGGCTGGGTGGAAGGCGTTACCAAGGAGCGCTCCCCGGAGGAGACGGTGCAGGCCGTGAAGTATTTGCTGTCGCTCGGCATCGATCCCAACTTCCAGGCTGACACTGGCCGCGTCGCACTGCACGGCGCCGCCCACAAGGGGGCGACTGAGGTGGTGAAAGTTCTGGTGGCGGCGGGCGCCATGATGGATGTCCGCGATTTCGGCAACACCGACAACCGCGGCAGCCCGACCCTGTCGATCCACACCTGGTTGCCGATCGACTATGCCGACGGTCTGGTGCGTGTTGGCGTGCAGTCGGCGATTCCGCATCCGGAGACTTCCAAGGTGCTGCGTGAGCTAATGGTGAAAGCGGGTCTTAAGGTGCCGCCCGAAGGCCGTACGCTCGAATCGCTGTGTATCGTCGATGTCTGCCAACCGGGATACGACCCAGTCAGCATCAATAACTGATCAGCTCGGACCGCCGCCTAATTCGTCGGTTGCCGCAACGAGTCCCTCAGATCCATCATCGCCTGCTGGCTTACGCTGAGGATACCCTCGTAGGGGCGGTCGAGGTCCGCAATCAGCAGTAGCACGGCGGAGAAAGACACGACGAGCGCGAGAATCGCGGGCGAGCGCCGCGTATCGGTCAATCCTGAATAGTAGCCCACGACCATCATCGTGATGATCGAGACGAAATAGAGCGCCAACCAGATGCTGATCGGGACACGATCGCGAATGCCCAGATTGACTCTCTTTGCATGCAGGTCGATCAACTCGTTCAGCGAGGTGATGAACAGGGTGGCGGCAGGTGCGCCGACCTTGTCGGCGACACCGACAGCGTGAGACCACAGTTCATTCTGCAATTCGCCGGACCGGCGTAGGGCTTCCGGACCCTCGTTGGGCTGAATTATCTGTAACCGCGCGTCCACATACTCTCGCAGCAGTGCGCGGATTTCCGAGCGTTGCGGCTCGGGAAGCAGGGCGGTACGCAGATAGGTCGTACCGATGGCGTTGGCTTCATCCAATACGAAGCCCTTCCTAGCGTCGAAACGGCTGGCCGCCAAGCCGAATGTGAATGCGAGCAGGAAAGCCAGCAACGATAGCGTGGCTCCGACGATTTTATCGACTGCCGCCTCGTTCTCGTGCACTGAACGCAGCACCCGGTTTCGTGCCAACCGAAAGCCCAATTCCACTGCGAGCAGGGAAACCAGAGCGCAGATCATATAAAACCCAGGAAGGGACAACACATCCCATGACCCCGTCTGTTGCATTGCGCTCCTCCGTACGGACTCGGACCTTGAGGGTCTCTTGCGGCGATTCAGCATAGAGTACGCTTCGCGTTCGCGGGAATCACCTGCGCCGGCAGCGCACGGCCTATGCCGATCGGTCGAGCGGCGAATTGAAATCACAACACTTGTTATGCTGACGTGGTCTGCGCGTTGAACCGACGACGCTACAATCAATTTTCCGTCGCGAGATTGCCTTGAAGTACTGGCCACTGATTTGGTCTGCCTTGGCACGTAAACCGGCTGAAGGGTTGCTGACCTTTCTGGCGGTTGCGGCCGGCTTCACGCTGCTGTCGCTGATGATCAGCATGAATCTGACCGCGCGCGAAATCCTGGAGCACACCAGGATGGATCGCCTGTTTGTCTATCCGCTCTTTAATGATCCTTCAGGTCCCGGTGGCCTGCCTCTGGCCATCGGTGAACAGATCGCCCAAATGGACGGAGTGCTTGGGGTGGCCGGAAGCCGCTGGCTGGGTGGCTACCATGTGGATCCGCACAATTCCGTCAGCATACGCACCGTCAACCCCGGCATGCGTACGGTGTGGTCGGACGGACCCATCCTTCCGGGGCAGTGGGACCAGTTGTTCGCCATGCCCACCGGTGTTTTTGCCAGCATCAAGGCCGCCAGCAAATGGGGTCTCAGGGCGGGCGATGTCTTCACGGTCGTCACGCAGGCCGGCAGCCGCGCTGACGGTGGTACGGCCTGGGAATTTCACGTGCTGGGTATCGTGCCGGACGACCAGAACTGGTCCGGGACCAACGGTTTCATTGTCGGCAACTCGCAGTACATCGAAAACACCGCGCCCCTCGACCAGCGCGGACTTGGTTACACCTTCTATGTCGCTCTCAGAAATGCCGACCGGGCAGTCGCAATCAGCGACCGGATAAACCAGCGGTATATCAACTCCGCTACGGCGACTCAGGCGTTTTCCGAGCGGCTGAACGCGCAGACCCAGGCCAATGTCGGGTTCAATACGGAATCGCTGACGTTGTGCATAGGCGGCGTCGGATTTGCAATGGTGCTGTTCCTGACCGCTAACGCCATTACACGTTCGGTGCGGGAGCGCGTGCCAGAATTTGCCGTGCTGAAGACGTTGGGCTTCCACACTGCTCATCTGTTGTCCCTGGTGTTCATCGAGTCCGTCATACCCTGCGTGCTGGGCGCCGTGCTGGGCACAGCAATGGCGGTTCTGCTGGGCCGGTGGTCGGCGCATCTGTTGCCGCAGTTCCTCACCAGGATGCTCACTGCGTCACTGGCGACCCCTGCGGTACTGGCGCTCGCGGTCGCACTCGCAATGCTGTTGGCGCTGGCCAGCTGTGCCATGCCGATGCTGCGGTTGAGACGGCTCAGCGTCGCCGACGCGCTCGCGGGGCGCTGAAGGTGGCCTTCATCCGTCAATATTCGCTGCTCCTGAAGCTGAGCCTGTCCACACTGCCGCGGCGCCGGGCAGCAGCGCTGACCATCCTTATCACTACCGCCTGTGTGGTCGGAGTGCTGCTTTCGATGCTGTCGGCCACCGCGGGCGTAGTTCAGGCATTCCACACGGCAACCGATCCCCATATCGCCGTGGTGCTGCCCGACAAATCATTGTTCGATGACACCGACGGCCTGCCCCGTGACGTCATCGGTACCATACTCGACGCGCCCGGCATGGCGCGGAATCCCAACGGCAAGGTGCTCGGCGACGCTGAACTGCTGTTCTTCTCTCTCCCGCCCGTCCCATTGCGAGCGGCGGGTTTCTGCGGGTGCGGGGCATGGGCGCCCTCGGAGCTGCGATTCGACCCGGCTTCAGAATTGTAGCGGGCCGCATGTTTGAGTCCGGCCGTCAGGAACTCATCGTCGGTGCCGGCACGCAGCGTGCCTTTGGCCTGAACATCGGCGATAACGTGCGGCTCCGAGAGGGAAGCTGGCCCATCGTCGGGGTATTCGCAGCCGATGGCGTCAATGCCAACGAGCTGATAGGTGATGTCGATACGCTTGCAGCCCTGATGCACCGCTCCGGATACGGCAGCGTCCAGGCACGACTGCAGGATCCGGCGCGACTGCCGGAATTCCGTCAATGGCTGATTACCAACCCGGCGCTCGCGGTTACCGCGGAAACTCAACAAAGCTACTTTGACCGGATCGTAGCGAGCGAATCCGAATACTTTACGGCAATGGCGTATCTGACCGGCGCGATACTGTCGATTGGCGCCCTGTTCGGATCGGTGAACATCTTCTATGGCGTTGTCAGCGCCCGTGCCAGGGAGATGGCCATACTGCGCGCGATCGGCTATGGCGCGTTGCCCGTGGCGGCATCCGTGGTGTTCGAAGCGCTGCTGCTCGCGCTGCTCGGTGCGTTGGTCGGCGCCGCCGCCGCCTGGCTGCTGTTTGACGGTCGCGAGTTCATGGTCAGCCAGAACATTTATCGACTGCTGGTCACTTCGCGTCTGCTCGCAACCGGCATCGGTTGGGCGCTCGCCTTGGCATTGGCGGGTAGTCTGTTGCCGGCCATCAGGGCCGGTCGCCTGCAGGTCGTCCAGGCACTGCGGGCCACGTAACCAAACGCGGCTTCCCTTGCTTGCCTGATCTTGTTACCAGCCGATGGGCCCGTAGACAAACCCATATGGCAGTACGCCCGGTCCCCAAGGGCCCCATGCATCCCACCGCCAGGCAGGATCGGCGTACATCTGCGCGGTCATTTGTTGTTCGTCAGCCAGCTTCTGCTCTTGCTGATGAAGCTTGTACTGATTGAACGCCTGCTGCGATCCGACGTAAAGACAGCCGCACACAAGCGGATCCGCATAAATATAGTGAACGGTATTGCCGCTCACACGCTGAACAAACTTATGCGGCGGCAATCGAGTCAGCATCTGCTGCCGTTCAGGCGTATTTGCCGGTCGGACGATGAATCCCGCCGCTGCAAGATTGTCTTCGTGCTCCGCGACAACCTGCTGCGGCGTCTGGCAGGCAGCGAGTACGCCCACGCAGAGCAACAGTCCGGCCAATGCCGCATGCCGGCATCGTTTGTTAGGCGTCATTTTCGTAGCCTTCCCCGGTTATCACGACCGTGCCGTAACCTTGCACACGAGTGCATTCCTGTCAAACGCCGCCGTGCGGCAGACGGCCACCGTACGGGTCGGATGGCAGCTCAACATCTTGGGCACGACCTACGCGGTTATTATGGGTCAGAGGACAGGTCAAACATCGCGACGCTTCATTTCAAGCGTACTGGGCGGTACGCTTACGGCGGTCAGCAAGCGAATTTCAAAGCACCTGCGTCGTACAACGGAAACGGCGAGGCACAGCACCACGGATCCAAGAAATACGTACGGCACATAAGCATAGGGCGCTGCCGGCACGGGATAGACGCTGAGTACGAGGACCAGCGTCAGCAGCAAAGTCGCAACGCCTGCCACTGCCAGGTCCTTTACGTTCAGTTGGTGCTGCTTCCGCAGAAACACCGGCAATGCGATGGCGACCAGCAGGTACGCAGCCACGAGGCCGAACGATCCCAATTGGGTAACGAAGTTGAAGGCGACGGCGAAGTCCGCTCTTGAGACCAGCATGCCTATCGGGATGGCGATGCCGAGCAGCGCCAGGAACGCAATCGCGCGGTGTGGCGTGCCGTTGACCGGATGCGCGTCACCGACGCTGCGCCACCAGTGACCCTCCCGCGCCAGTGAAAACAGCACTCGCGAGCCAATCGTCAGGGAGGCCAGTCCACAGGCGAAGTAACTCAGCGCGACGCTAAGTGAGCTGATCGGACCCAGATACGGTGCGCGGATCGCATGAGCGAGATTGTCGAAGGGCACGGTGAGGCCATTCACCGTTCCGGTGATCACCCCGCGATTGCCGAGCGACACAAAACAATACGCGATCAGCAGGTACAGCAACGCCAGCGGCACCATGCAACCGAAGATGGCGCGCGGGATCGCGGTCTTGGGATTTCGGGCCTCCTCGCCGAGACTCGTGGCGCCCTCGAACCCGGCCATCAGCATAAAGGCCAGCACCAGGCCACCCTGGAGGCCCGAGAAATGCACCCCGGTCAGGTGAGTCTGCGCACGATCCACCCATGCATGCGATCCGGCCATGCCCGCGATCAGCAGAAAGAGAATCAGCACCAGCGACGAGCACTCGATGACGAGCATCAGGTTTGTGGACAGCTTGATGCTGCGGTGTGCCGCAAGCCACGCGACGGCGATTGACGCCACCGCAATCAGCTCCGAGCGCGCTGAACTGTGCGCGGATCCGAACTCCGGCGTCAGCAGCAGGTCGAAATAGGAAGCGGAGGCGAGTATCGCCGAGGGTACGCAGTAGAGCATCCCGAGGACGTAGATCCAGCCCGCGATCAGTCCCGCCCGTCGGCCCAGGCCAAGGTTTGCAAACGCCGCGAGCGACCCCGCCGATGAATGCAGCGCGGCGAAGCGCAGAACCGCGGCCATCACGACGAGAAAGGTGCTGAGCGTGACCAGGAGCAGCAGCCAGGTGCCGTTACCAGCGCTTGCAATCAGCAGCGGAATGATGACGCTGATGGTCCCGACCGGGGACAGCACCCCGAGCGTCTGGGCAAAGTTTTCCAGCAGCGAGACACAGTTGTGCCGCAACTCATGCCCAGCGGCAGTCACAAGGCTGCTCCCAAGCCCAGGCTACGCCAGTAGCGGCGGTAGATGACTGAGAATCGATCCGAAGCCAGCTGCCACTCGGCTGAGCGTTCCAGCGGCAGGTTCACGGGCGTCTGGGACTCGACCATTGCACGGTCCTCCTCGTTGACGGCCTCTTGGAACCTGAGCCACTCCGCAACAGGCTCGTGCTGGTCATGATCCCGTGACTTGAGAATGAAAACGCGGGTCTGCTCGGCCGAGATCGGCGATGCCGCATCGCAGATATGTTCGACCCCGCGGGAGTAATGCAACGTCAGCCGTGTCGCGTACGGAAAGGTCACCTCGTATTCACTGCGGACGTTCTGATAGCCCGAATGGGCAAAGGACGAGCCGTCGATCATCGGGACCGGCGCATCGAAGTAGAGGCCGTGAGGTCGGCTTTCAACCACGTAGTCGGCGACGATGGGATTCGCGGCGCAGCCGAAGGTATCGGCATGCGCAATCGAGAGGTGTGCCAGATCATTGAAGTTCTCGACGTGACGCGGCGCCGAGGTATGCCAGACCGCCTGCATGCTGGCACGCTGGTTACCCTCGCGTTCAATGGGTGACCAGTCTGGCAGGGGACACGCGGGCGCACCCGACAAACACACCCAGACGAGGCCGTACCGTTCCTCAACCGCGAACGTGGGAATGCTGAACCGCCCCGAAATCCGCTTGGCGCGCGAGTCACCCGGTATGCGCGTGCAGATGCCAAGACCGTTGAACTCCAGGCCGTGGTAGGGACAAACAAGACTGCCGTTCGCGATTCTGCCCATGCTCAGTCGCGTCCCCCGATGAGGGCAACGATCGAGCGCCGCGGTCAGACCGTCCAGCCTATAAAGCACGAGCTTCACATCCAGGAGCTGCGTCGCGAACGGCTTTGAGTCGGTTACCTCCTCACTCAGCGCGACCGGATGCCAGAAGCTGGCCAGGATCGACCAGTCATTCTGAGCGAAGCTCGATCCTGCCGGATACTCGCATTGGCTCATTGTGGCCGCCAGCTGTGACCGAAGCCGTTGGCCGCAATCTGCGCGAGTGTGTCCGTCGACAGTCCGAAGGCCTCGGCCAGCAGCCGGTATTCACGATTGAGGGTGGTGCCGAACAATCCCGGATCGTCGGTATTGATGGTGACGCGCAGCCCGGCCTCGATCATGCGCCGGATGGCGTGGTCCGGGGCCTTGAGATCACGCCAGTGGGTCGTATGCAGTGTCGTGGTCGGACAGACGGTAAACAGTACATCCAGTTCCCGGCAGCGTGCGAGCAGTGCTGGGTCATCGACGATGTGATAACCATGGTCGATACGCCGGCAACCGAGCAGGTCGACTGCATCCCTGACGTAATCCGCCGGGCCGTCCTCGCCGGCATGCGCCGTGACTTGAAGACCATTGCGCCGCGCCTCGGCAAAGAGCGGGGCAAACAGCGCGGGCGGATAAGGTCGCTCGGCGTAGTCGAGCCCGATTCCGACGACTTCGGGACGGCGATGCGTCAGCACCTTGTCGAGCAGCGCCAAGCCCCTTGCCAAGCCAAGTTCACGATTGTGCGCGGGAATGATGTTTGTCACGATGCCAAAGTCGCGGTGCGCATCGCCGATGCCGGCAATGATGCCGTCGAGCATCTGCGGATAGGAGATGACCGACGCATCATGAGCATCGGGACTGAAGAACAGCTCGACATAGCGGCCGCCGCTCGATGCGCAGCGCTCCAGAGTCGCATAGGTCGCGTCGCGGAAATCCTCTGGATCGCGCATGGCTTCACATACTTGCGCATAGACCACCAGGAAAGCGGCCAGATCAGGAAAGTCCCAGTTCCCGCACGGCGCCGGAGAGTCGGCTGGATCGAAACCGTGCTTGCGACGCAGCTGCCCGAAGAGGGCCGGTGCCACGGCGCCTTCGAGATGCAGGTGCAATTCTGTCTTCGGTAACTGCTCGATGAAGGGGAACACATCCTGTGTCATGCGGTAGCCGCCTTATTCCGCAGATCATAGGTCGCGTCGAATCGACTCAGAAGGTAGTCGCGAACCGAAATAGGCGCGTATCGCGGGCTCTGATGCGGACGCACCAGCGACGGGTCGACGGTCGCGTCCGGATTGGGGTCCAGAAAGAATGCGATGGAATAGCGTTCAGTCGTCGGAACCCTGACCCGATGCGGGGTCGAGACGTACTCGTCGTTCGTCCAGCGCATCAGGCAGTCGCCGATGTTACATAGCAGCAGCTCACCCGTGTCGGCGACCGGAATCCAGGTCCCATCGCGACGCCGCACCTCCAGGCCCGCGACACCATCGGTCGCCAGAAGTGTGATGTTGCCATAGTCGGTGTGTTCGCCCGCCCCGGGCGCCTCAGACGTCTTGGCTGTGTGCGATGGGTAGTGCAGTAATCGCAGAGACGCTGCAGGGGCCACGAGCGTCGGCGCAAAGAAATCCTCAGGCAGCCCCAAGTCCAGGCAAAAGCCACGATGCAGGGTGCGCCCGATCTCGAGACACTGGTCATAGTAGGCGAGCATGAGCTGTCGCCAACCGGGCAAATCGGGCCAAAAATTAACGCCGCGCAAGGGTCGCCCCGCCAGCACTTCCGCATCATCCGCCGGCAGTTCCAAGCCGATATTGAATGCTTCTTTCTGATCCGGGGGCGACTGTGCCTCCAGCCGCTCGGTCCCGATCTGCACGTATCCCCGGTTGTGTCGAGAGCGAGATATCGACAGCTCGTTCTTGCGACCAATGGGCATCGCGAAGAACTCGTGCGCCGCTGCGAACAGAGCGGTCCTGATGGCGGGCGAAATGCCGTGCCTCGACACACAGAAGAAGCCCGTCTCACGGCAGGCAGCGCCGAGCGCTCCCGCCGCGGTCCGCCGCTCGGCATCTGTACCCAGACGCAATACTTCCAGATTGATCACAGGAAGATGATGCGTATCGTCACCGCTGGCAATGAGGTGATCATGGATTTGGAAAGTCTGCATGGATCATTCGTGTAGCAGAATTTCAAATCGATGTCGACATTCCGCGCGACCTATCCGACGTGATGCCAAAAGGGCAACAGGGCAGGCGCAATCTTCGTCATTGATGCGACGACTGTTATCCGGGCGACGGCGCTATTTGACGCTGAATGGATCCTCATCGAGCTTCAGATGCGTTTCAATCTTCTCCACCTGATAGGTCACAGTGCCCAGTACCGGCGTGGGAAACGTCGTCGTGATCTTGAATGGAAATTGCACACCGTCGATCTCACGATAATCGGAGAAGCGCACTTCCGTTCCGATGGTCCCCAGACCCGTCACGTACTGCACCTGATCGTAGCCGAGGGTCTGGCCGGATTCGGCGTCGAAATAGACCAGCCGCTGATGACCGTCCTTGGGAACGGCATCAACCATGAATGCGGATCTACCGTCGAGCTCGACGCGCTTGAGCACCCGCGCCTGCGGGAATTCGCTGCGCCAGTCACCGGTCGCAAACATCCAGCCATTGCGCAGGCTCGATTTTGCCATTGCTTCCGGCAGTTCCTGAAAGGGGGAGGACGCCGCGGGCCGGATCCAGGCACGATCACCAGCCTCGAGTTGTTCGCTCTGGGGCCCATTCACGTTGACCTTCAGGCGATAGTGATCCTGTCCCGCATTCAGTAGTTCGAATGCGCCCTTATCCTTCGAAGTCGTGCGCTGGACGGTACCGCTCATACGAACGGTGCCCAAGGCGCGCAGCCTTTGCGTGCGTTGTCGTTCGTCTCGGCGCGCGAACAGCTCATCGAGACTGGGCGCCCCCGTGTCGGGCTCTAGCCTCTGCAGCGTCACGGTATTCGTGCTGCGTACGTCGAGCGCCGTCGCGAGCCCATCGCCTTCGCGGTGAAACTTCAGGGAACTGCCGGGCTCCTGTGGGAATGACCAGACGTCCGGCTCGGGTTCTTTCTGTAGTTCAGCCACCCCTTGCCAAGGCACTTCAAGCGTCAGGCGATTCTGGTCGAGCACCACGATCATCGGCTTTTGTACAGGCTCGAGCCAATACAGGCCGAGGTACGGCGCGGCGACATCCCGAGTCAGTTCCTGCGCGACGGGCGCAGCCTCGGTTCCGCCCAAGAGCAGACGGTCGATCGCCGCCTCCAGGTCCAATCCGGTCACGTTGCCGCGCGACTGCGTGAAGTAGAGCACCATCAGGTCCTGTCCGGGCCAGGCATAGGCCCAGGTTCCATCGGAGCCACTGTGGCCGAATACACGCAGTTTTCCGGCTGCGTCGATGTAGTCGAACATCAGCTGCCCGTAGTACGCGGAGAGCTTGGGGAATTCGGTGGGCATTCCAGTATCGATGGCAGGGGTGAGCGTGCGCTCGACTGCCGCTTTGCTGAGCACACGCGTGTCGCCCGCGCGCCCGCCGTCCAGGTACATGGCGAGAAACCGCGCATAGTTCTTGGTCGTGGAGTACATGCCCTGCGAGGCCAGGAAGTAAGGAAAAAGGGGTTTCTCCCGTGGCGACCAGAAGCGAAACCAATTGCCGCGACTGCCCGCATAGGCGGAGGTGAACCGATCGAGCTTCTTGCCGGCCGTGACCGCGAGCGCAAAGGTGTCGTCCATGCCGAGCGGCACGAGGATGCGCTTCGTGATGAAGATTTCGGCCGGCTCGCCGGTGATGGCCGACACGATCGCTCCGAGGGTGTCGGCCCCGTCGTCGCTGTATTGAAAGCGGCTGCCGGGCGCAACCGTGGGGCCGTTTGTGCCGGTCTTGTTGGCGACGTCCCGGAGGCTGTGCAGTGCCTGGAAGTCCGTGCCCACAAGGGATGAGAGCGGCAAGCCACTGCTGTGCGTGAGCAACTGGCGCACGGTAATGCCGCGAGATTTGTCGTTGTCGAATGCGGGAAGGTATTTGGCCGCGGTATCATCGAGTGAAAGGCGCCCTTCGTCGATGAGGATCTGAACGGCCGCGCCCACTATGGGCTTGGTCATCGAGCGGATGCAGTAGATGGTATCTGGCTTGAGCGGCTTTTGGCTTTCCCGGTCACCCAGCCCGACCGTGGCGTCCAGTACGGTGTGCCGATTCTTGATCACCAGTAACTCGCCGCCGACGATGTCGCCTTTTTCCGCAAACCCGCGCACCACCTCCAGAAGCTTGCTGAGCGATTGCGAGGACAGTCCCTGGCTCTCCGGCGTCGCGTCGGAGAACGCTTCGGCGGCCCGACACTGCGTAGCGGCGCCGGCGAGCAGCAGTGCAATGAGCAGGGCGTTCGTACGCAGTGCCAATTTGTGCTTCATAGATATAACAACCAGTCGACCACCGTATTGACAAAAAGTCCGCCTTGCTGACCTTCACGAGTGCCGATGCGACGCGCGACTTTCTGCGTTGGACCGGCAACCGCTCGGACTGCGTTTGTGTCGGGTTTCCGGGATTGGTTGGGGCGCGCCCGTTCGCCCACCGTTATGACTTGCTTCATATTGCCCACAGTCGGCTGCTCAGGCCAGCCCGTATCCATTAGCGAGCTCATGGCGAAACGCCGAAGGCACTTCGGGTTCCACGCGTTGGCCCGTTACAAAGTGCCGGGCTTGCGTAATCTCGGCGCCGCTAACCGCACCACTTGCATCAGTGGTGAAGCGAATCTGCTGATCGATGTCCTTCCAGAAGAATGCAAGCGGGGCTTCGGGAAAAAGTGGTACGGGTTGCGCGCCGGCTACGTCGAGGCGCAGCCACCAAAGCCTCGTGCCGTCGCTGGCGATTGCGACCACGCAGCCGTTTCCGAGTTCGTAGTGGCCAACGCACTTCTCGAGCTCGGCCACCGACAAGGAGATTTCCGTGTGCTTGGTCGACGTGGTCCGCAGCCGCCGCGGACCGCTGACAGACACTAGCGTTGCGAAAAACGCGCTGACCCAGAATAGCTCCCATCCTTGCCGATGCAGCAGCCAGAGCGTCAGGTCCAGCGACATGAATACCGTGCCGCCGATGCATATATAGATGAGATACTTCACCGTCATACCGATCGTGAAGAGGCGATCCGCGTGCGTCGTCAATGGAGCGCGGTTCCTGCCGTACAGCCATCGGTACACCAGGAACGCAAAAACTCCCCACATCACCGTAACGATGACCAAGCCGCCGAGGCCGTCAGATCCGGGGGCAGGGTGCCGTCGGACATAGAGCCCGAGTGCGACGAACAGGCCATAACTCAATGCCGCAAGGAAGACCACGAATGGTGAAACGAAATCGAAGAGGCCACGGCGCTGCAAGACCGCTTTGCGTTTCCGGACCCTCAACGAGGACTTGAGTTCCTTCATGGCTCTGGCTGCCTTCCAGCCCATGAAAGCGATTGGTGAGAACTGCGCAAACAAATACAGCGTAAGGAGGCCCGGCACCTTTTGCTGGTTCCAGTCCGTGCGCCGCATATGGATGAACAGCCACGCCAGCAGCGCCAGCCCCAGCAACGCGATGCCGGCGTTCAAGGCGCGGTATCGCGTTGCAAAGCGCTCCCCAGAGCGATCCCGGGCGATGCCTGGGAACAGCTCCGCAAAACGCTCGATCGGAAAGCGCGCCACACTCGGGTGACTGCGTCTGATGAACAACGCCGGATTCAGGATCGACCCGACCAGTATCTGGATCGTGAACATTCCCAGCACGGCATAGGTTTCAATCATGTCGGCGCCTCACTGTGCCGGCGGCTGTCGGACGGAGGCAGTCGGCCGTCGGAGCCAGGCACATTCCCTGGCCCGCGCCGCGGGATTACTCCTATGGAACAAATAAGCATGGTGATCACAAAAAAGACACTTACAGCGAACAACCCCCATCGCTGCAGATGCAGCAGGGAGAGAGTTAAACTCACCGAAACGAACACCGTAATTGCGATGCATGCGTAGACGCTTCCTTTCACGACCATTTCGATGGCGAAGAGGCGATCCGCGTGCGTCGCTACCGGATTGCGGTTCCTGCCATACAGACATCCGTAGACCAGGAGCCCATTCAATGCATAGACAAGCGTGACGACGACTATGTTGGTGAGGCCGCCAAATCCCCGGAATGGGTGCTGTCGGATATAGAGCACGAGCGCGAAGAGCAGCACATAGCTGAACGCCGCGATGAAGACGGGCAGCGGCGAGATGAAGTCGAAGAGCGCGCGACGCTGTAGGAGGGCTTTCCGCTTCCCGTCCGTCCACGAAGATTTGAACGCCCTGTTGAATTTGGCCGCTTTCGAGGCAATGAAAACCAATGGAGTCAGCTGCGCAAATAGGTACGCAGTGAGAAAGAGTGGCACCTTGGTTTGATTCCAGCCCGGGCGCTGCATATGAATGAAGAGCCAGACCAGCAACAGCAAGCCGAGCGCTGCGATGCCCGTGTTGAACGCGCGGTGTTGAATGGCAAAGCGCTGGGCAGATAGCTTGTAGTCGACACCCGGGAACAGCTCCGCCAGACGTTCGCCAGAGCTGGCTATCTTTTCTCGAACGCGTCTGATGAGCCAGGCCGGAGACAGGACGGACCCTATCAGGATCTGCAGCGTGAACATTGCCAGGAACGCATAGGTTTCAATCATGACGGCACCTCATTTTGCCGGCGGAGGGCGGCTGATGGCGCCGACGAACGCATTGCGGATTTCAGAGTCGGTTACGCCGGCCTCGCGCAGCTCGGCGATCTGCTCGCCAAGTTTGCGCAGCGTCCATTCCTGCAGATTGAACTTGCAGTTCGTCTTGGCCTTGGGATGGACATAAGTGCCGCGGTAGCCCTTGGTTTCGATGATCGAATCCCGTTCCAGCAGCTTGTAGGCCTTGGCGACGGTCTTGCTATTGAGCTCGAGATCATTGGCAAGCTGGCGGATCGAAGGCAGTGCATCGCCCGACTTCAGAACACCGGCGGTGACCGCAGCCTTGACTTGCTCAATGAGCTGCTCGAACTGGGGCACGGGATTGTCGATGTCGATGGTGATTTCCATCGGGGGCGCGTCCTATATGTACCATGTGAACCAATGGTACAACTGGTGCATCGACATCGCAACCCAAACTTTGAGACGCGGTTCGACGCCGGCATTGCGGCCGGTGAGCCGCTCGCTGGATTTAAATACCCATCTTTTCAACTGGTAGTGCGATGAGTCGACCCCCTTGGCAATGACGCGAGGATGTTATATATTAAACCATATAGTTAACAACCATATGGTTACAAACATGGCATCGGATTCACTCAGTGCGACGTTATCCGCCTTAGCCGATCCCACGCGACGTGGGATCTTGGCGCGGCTGGCCACTGGCGATGCGACGGTAAAGGAGCTGGCCGAACCGTATGCGATGAGCCTCGCTGCGGTATCAAAGCATCTGAAGGTGCTCGAAAAGGCGGGTTTGGTTTCCAGCGGGCGAGACTCTCAGTGGCGTCCCCGTCATCTCGAGGCCGCTCCCATGCGCTCGGTCTTCGAATGGCTCGAGAACTATCAACGCTTTTGGAACAGGAGTCTCGACAGCTTGGCCGAGCATCTTAAAGGGTTGCAAGAGCGGAAATCGAAAGGCCGCCCCGAGTAGGTTTCACAAGTTCAATTATTCCTACGGCGCAACTTCAGACGGAACCATAGAAACATGACCACCAAAGTAGACAGCGGTTCGATCAAGGACCCGGTGATCGTCATCACTCGCATGTTTGATGCGCCACGCGAACTGGTCTGGACCGCGATAACTGATCCTGAGCACGTTGCGCAATGGTATGGCGGCAAGGGATTTACCAATCCGGTTTGTGAAATGGATGTGCGGCCGGGGGGCTCCTGGCACCATGTCATGCAGGCGCCCAATGGCACGAGATTTACGATCAATAGCGTCTTTGAGGAGGTCGTCCCTCCAGAGCGGCTTGTATGGAGGACGCTGAAGGATCCCACTCGCAATCCGGCCCCTCCCGGCTCACTCAATACCATCACACTCACGACGCGCGGTGCGCAAACTGAATGGATGCTGGTCGCGCGCTTCGACTCCATTGCCGAGCGGGACACCACAGCACAGATGGGCTTCGGTCACATGATCAGCATGGGCCTTGACCGGCTCGAAAATCACCTCAAAGAGCTTTGAGGAGCCAGCGTGACACAGTCATTTTCGCAACTTCAAGCCGAAGTCGCTCCGCTGTCAGGGATCGCACCCGATGTGTCGCAGTCCAAGACAATGGTTCGTGTTGGCAGGGCGATGAGCGGGCTCACGATACTTTTCATGCTGTTCGACTCCCTCTCTAAAATTGGACTCGAACGGCATGTGATGGCTGCGACAACACAACTCGGCTATTCACTCCAAGTCATTCGGCCATTGGGAATCATCCTGCTGGCTTGCACAGTCCTTTACGCCATTCCACGTACCTGCATCCTGGGCGCCATCCTGCTAACCGGCTTTCTGGGCGGCGCGGTCGCGAGTAAGGTGCGGATTCTGGATCCCCTGTTCGGCTCAATTCTGTTTGGCGTCTATATCGGATTGCTCGCGTGGGGCGGCCTGTATCTGCGTCACCCTCAAGTGCGTGCCCTTATTCCGCTGCGGCGCCGCTAGCCTCGGCGCGGCACGTGCGTCTATCTGATGGTCACGCACGCATTGGCATACTCCATGGTGGACTGTGTGCCATCCGGCGCTGTGATCCGTACAAGTCTGGCCTCGTCGGCCGCAACGCGCAGTATCTGGTCTGGCTTTAGGAGCCGTGCAAAGCCCTCGCCGGTGATCCTAATGGGGTCGAAGCCAGCGGACTGTGCCTCGACCTCGTAGCCTACGCGCGAGCCAAGCTGTCCCAGATGCTCAACCCATACCTTGTAGAACGGCGCCGGATATCGGCTCAGCTGGCCGTGTTCAATCAGCACCGTCTCCCTGAGTACCCCAGCCTCGGTGTATGTCTCGATGCGGACGAAGCGGCCGGGTTCGGCGCCAATCAGAATCGGCTGTCTTGGCGGCGATACATGCAGCGTACCGCCGGCATTTCCCGGCATTATTTGCAGCCGGTAGGATTCAACTCGGTAGACAACGGGAACCGGCGGGCTTTTTTCCTGCGGGCCTTGCGCGCGCCACGCTTTGATGACCAGCATTGAGGTTTTCGCGTTCATGGCGAGGCCTCGCCGCCACGGACCATATGCACCCGCCAGCCCTCCTTCCAGGAATCGCCGGACTGGAACTCGGTGACGACGTCGTAGGCGCCGGCACCGACCTGGCGCCAGCGGCTGCGGTAGCTGCTGGTGTGTCCGTCTTCGATGAAGGTCGTTGGCGGGAAGAGCACCGCGCCCGATTGAACGCTGACAACGCCGCGGCTGAAGCCGCCGTCACTCTCTACGTACAGATATTCGAGTTGCTTGGCTTCTGAGTTCCAAAAATAGATTGATTCGCCAAGATGATCTGGCTGGCCAGCGGCCCGAACGACGTGTCGATCGCGCAGGAACTTCCCACCATACATCCAGGAGAAACAATGCTCATCTGTCTGACCCGCGGCTGGCAGGGTGCCCTTCCAGCACGAACCGGCGAGAAACACGAGCGGCTGGTAGGGGGCCGGCGAGTCGGCGCGGGCAACGCCGGCGATCAAAAGCAAGAAAAACAACCCGTGGCGCATGGTTTTCTCCGTTCAATGATAAAGGGCAAGGATGAGACCGTACAGCGTGAACTGCAGAGCGTGATATCCGCCATTGATCAGAAACAGGACCAGGCCGCGGCGCTCGAACAGATAGTTGATACCAAAGCTTGCGGCCACCCAGCAAAGGCCGGCGGAAGCTCCAGCGCCCAATCCGAGCGAGAGGCTTGGGTGCGGCCCGAGGAAGAGGGCGAACACGAACGCAGCGAGCAGCGACAGGACCAATGACCCGCCGAAGGTCAGCACCGGATTTCGGCCTTGAGCTGCGCGTCGGACAGGCCGCTCGCCTGCTGCCAGGAGCGCTGAAACAGCACGGGCGAATACCAAATGCCGCCAAGCGCAAACGCCGACACCGCGGCCAACAGGACTGCCCAATAATTGATGCCCGTCATGAAACTTTCCTTGGATTTTTGCGGCCCAACCGCTCGCCGGTCAGGAGTTCGAAATACCGCCGCAACTGGCGGACGCCGCCGTCAAAGGCCTGGATGTCGCGAAAGGTTCTTGCCTGCATCACGCCGCCCTCCATTGTCGTCAGGATGAAATGAGCAAGCTCCCGCCGATCGATCCGTGCGGGCAGTCTCGGACCGGCCTCGATGAGGCAGCGCTGAATTGCCTCGACCCACGCAGTGAAGTTCTTGGCGAGCAACTCGCGCACGGGTAGATCCGGCTCATGCAGTTCCAGCGCCAAACTGCCGATCGGGCAGGCATAAAAGCATTCCGAATCGACCAGGGCGGCGCGATAGCGCGCCAGCAATGCGAAAACCTTTTCGATCGGGTCGGAGACGCCCTGCCATGCCGGATCGAGCAGCATCGGATTGATGCCGGCGTGATACTGCGCGAGCACCGCGAGCAGCAGGTCCTGCTTGCCGGGAAAGAAATGGTAGAGGCTGCCGCTATTCACCTGCGCGTGCTGCAGCACATCCGCGATGCTGGTCGAGGCGTAGCCTTTTTCCCAGAATAGTTGCATGGCAGCACGCACGAGCCTGCTGCGGGTATCAGTGGCGTCCATGGGTCACTTGAGTGATCGTTCAAGCTAACCTACCGCGCCTTGAACGATCAGTCAAATGCGCCACACTCGTGGTGCGGGGCCAGTCAGGCCAGTAGTTCAACGTTGATTGCCGGCTTGTCCTTGCCTTCGGCGCGGCACATGCGACTCGAGACGCCAATGGGCTTGAAACCGAGCTTCGCCAGTACCCGGCCGGAGGCGGGATTGTCGGCGTGATAACCGGAGGTGAGCCTGGGGTATCCGAAATCTTCGATCCCCAGGCGCACCACGGCCTGACCGGCTTCGGTCGTGAGGCCCTGGTTCCAGTGGGCGCGACCTATGTAGTAGCCCAATTCAGCACTTTCGCCGTCCTGGTGCGGGGCGAGGCCGATTACGCCGGCAAGCTCGTTCGTCTCGCGCAGGACAATGGCCCAGGTCGGCTCCCTTACAACCACCTGCTCGAGAAAGAAACGAAAGTCCGAATAGCCGTAGGGATGAGGGATGCGGCTCAGGCGTCGCGCGACTTCCCAATCGCCGCAAATCGCAATGACTGCCGCGGCATCGGCCCATCCAGGTGGGCGCAGGTAGAGCCGCCCGGTCCACAACTCCTCGCCGTCATCCACACGCTCACCCCGTGCGTGCCAGACGCCGTATCGCCAGGCCGCCGAACAGTACCGAGATGCTTACCAGAACCGCACCCGTCAGGAGCGGGCTCACCCCCACCTTCATGCCGCCTGCTGCGAGTGCCGCCATGTTGAGGTGAAAGGCAGGCCAAATGACGGACCAGGGTTGCATGAACTTGGGCAGCGGGAAGAACATCCCCGACAGCCACAGGCCGGGCAGATAGATCAGGTTCGCATAGGCGGGCGCCGCACTGGCGCTGGTGTAGGCGCCGATGAAGAGCCCGATGGCACTGAAGGGTATGGCGCCGAGGATCAGCACGGCATCCATCGCGATCAGGCCGCCAGGTGACAACGTGAGTTTGCCGGCCGCGAGTGCCGCAATAGTGACCAGGGTGACGGAAATTACCGCGAAAGCGAGCGACATCAGTACCTTCGCAATCAGGTATGAGCCCGACGGCAGCGGCAATGCCCGCTTGAGCTTCAGCAGGTTGGCGTCGCGTTCCATCGCAAGGCCCACGCCGATGCCGAAGATCGCCGGCCCCATCACGGCCATGGAGCACCACGCGGAGAACGAATAGTTCATCAATACCGGGTTCGCCGCGATCTCCTTGGAGCCACCCATCATGACGACGCCGAAGAACAGGTACAGCGGCACTGGCAGCAGCAGGAACGGAAACGCGAACGCCGGCGCGCGCACTGCCTGGATGAACTGAAATCGCGATTCATTCAGGTACGCGCGCAACAGGCGGCGTAGCGGCATCAGCGGTTCGGCCGCAGTCGGGGGTAGAGTGGTTGCCAACGTGTTCATATGTTCTCCTATGCGCTCAGGCAGCTTGTTTTGTGAGCTCAGTGAAGGCATCGGCGAGGTCCGCCTGACGCACTTCGAGCTGGCGCACACTTCCATCGGTCGCGAGCAACCGGCGCACCACCGACTCGGCATCGAGCGCGGTGATCATGAGCTTGTGCGCATCCCGGGTTGCCTCGAGCACGCCGGGCCACAGCCGTACGTCCTCGGCCGTGAGCGCGCCGGTACAGCTGATGTGCGTGCGGCTGACGACGGAGCGAATCTCGGCGACGCTACCGGATGCGATGACCCGGCCCTTGGCGAGCACCACGACACGATCCGCCAGTGCCTCGGCTTCCTCCAGATAATGCGTCGTGAGCACGACCGAACAGCCGCCTGCGATCAGCCGGCGAATCGCGCGCCACATGTGCTCGCGCGCCTGCACGTCAAGCCCTACCGTCGGCTCATCGAGGAACAGCAGTTTGGGCTGTCCCACGACTGCCATTGCAAACTGCGCCTGCCGTTTCTGGCCTGCCGACAGTTTCGCATAGCGCTGACGGGCGAGCCCCGTTGTCCCGGTCAGCTCCAGTGTCTCTTGAACCGAAAGCGGCTGCGGATAGTAGCTCGCGGCGAGCTCGATGAGCTCGCGGACGCTAAGCAGAGGCTCGAGGGCGACTTCCTGCATCATGACGCCGATCTCGCGGCGGCTTTCGACTTCGTGCGGCGAGCGTCCCATCAGGCGCACCTGCCCGGCATCGGCCTCCAGCAGCCCGAGCCACAAGGATATGGCGGTCGACTTGCCGGCGCCGTTTGGCCCGAGCAGGGCCAGAAGCTCGCCCCGGTGCACGTCGATTGCCACCCCATCGAGCGCCTGGCTCTTGCCATAGGACTTGCGGGCGTCGATGAGCTGGGCGAGCGGCTCGGCTTCGAGAGACAGGGGCGCCGCGTGCCTGGCGAGGATCGCGACCGAAGCCTGGCGCGTGACCGCGCGCCTGGCTCGCGGATACTTGCGGCCATTGAGGATCTCGCCGATCCAGGTCGGTCGCACCAGGTAGTGATAGCTCACGAGCAGCACTGTCATCGTGATCGCAAGGATCAGCGGAAACTTGATGGCCCAGTGCCACGGCACCTTCGCGAATGCCGCAGCCAGGAAAAACACCAGCGGCATATGTGCGAGATACAGCCAGTAAGAGGAATCGGCGAGGTAGCGACGCACCGCGCTCTCGCCGTCACAGAAGCGCAGCGCGGCACCGATGATGCCGAAGCTCCAGTACCACGAGGAGAGCAGATAGCAGGCCGCGTAGAGCGGCGTTGCGGAGGTGAGCAGATGCCCGAACCAGGGGGCGGTGGTACCGAGCTTGATGCCCGGCACCGTCTGGCACGCAATGCTCAGTGCAAGGCCGACAACGAGCTGCCCGAACCACCGCTTGCGCAGTTGCGTGAGCAGATCGAGCTGGCGATGCAGCAACCAGCCGACCAAGAATGCCGTGCCGAACCCCACGAGCGCGGGCAGCTGCGGGACCAGACTGCTGTCAGGTGTGGGGATGCCTCCGAGCATGGCGATGCGTTGGTCGAAACCTAGAACCGCAAAAATCGGCGCGGCGAAAACCAGCGGCCCAGCATAGCTGCCCACCAGCGCGCGGGCGCCGCGGTCAAGCACCCGGCCGAAGTGCCCCGCGGCATCGACTCTTTTCAAGAGGCCGCGCACCGCGAGCAAGGCGATATAGAAGATGCACAGATAGTACAGAAACCACAGATGCACCAGTGGGAATGCGCCCGCCGGAATCACCGCAGGGCTCGAAACAGCGGCTACGGTGGCAGGATCGGCACTGCGCGTCACCCCCCAGATCAGTGCCCCAATGGTGAGCGGCACGAGAATGATCCAGCCCACGAGCAGCGGCACCAGAATCCGCTTGGCTCGATCGGCGATGAAGCCGCGGGTGCCGCGGCGTGCGATCACGAGCCGCGCGAAGAGCCCGGCGACGATGAAAAAGGTCGTCATCCGCCACGTATGGATCAGGAAGAACACGACGCCGAGCGTGGCGCTCTGCGAGACATCGTGTGCGGGGATCGGCAGGAAAAATGACATCGTTGCATGCAGCACGATCCCGGAGAGCAGCGCGAACGCGCGAACGGCATCGAGGGCGTGCAGACGTTCTTGGTTTGACATGGCGGTTCCTTACAGAAAGTCTTTCTTTCGGAAAATGACCCAAAGCGCTGCCGCCAGGGCAACCACGCTCCCCAGAATCTCAACGGCGAGCGAGGCGAGGATCTCAGGCGACCAGATTGCCACCGGCCCTTTCGATGCCAGCGCAATGGACGGGCGCGTCAGGAGCCAGGTGATCAGGAAATTGAGCAGCACATTGCCGAAGATCATCACGATGGTGTTCCAGAGCGCAGAATCTCCCGCGAGCGCGACGCCGAGGAAGATGCAGAAGTACAGGCACACATACATCATCACGGCCATGGTCAGCGGAATGAGGCCGTGGGGGATCGGCCTGAGGCCAATTACCAGCAGTGCGGCTGCGCCCAGTAGGCAAAAAGGGATCAGGAACGCGAGCAGGCTCGAGACCATTTTTGACACTGCATACTGGGTCGTGGAGACCGGCAGGCTCAGCACGAACAGCATCACGCGGTCTTTTTTCTCCTGAGCAACCGTGCCGGAAACGAGGAAAACGTTGAGCAGGATGAGCACGCAGAGGAAGGAGACGCTGCCGACGTAGAAAGTGATGGGGCCGCCGCCGAAGAGTGCAATCGCGAGCATTGCGAACCCGAGCACCAGTGAGCCTGCCAGCAGCGGCCACTGGAGGTAGAAGTCCTTCAGGATCAGCCGCGTGACGACGGATCTGTTCATGATGCCCGCTCCTTGCGGCTTGCCATCACATTCGCGACGAAAATCTCCTCGAGTGTCATTCGTTGCACCTCGTGGACGGTTGCGCCGGCGTTCCCATAAGCGCGCACCAGCTCATCCGAGTACGCATTGGTCGTCACGGTTGCGATGTGGCCGCTCTGGCTAACGTCAACGACGCCGGCAAAGCTGGGCAGCGTGAACCCACCCGGCACCTCGAGCTTCAGACGCCGCCAGTGCTCGATGAAGGTCTCCTTGTCGCTCGAATCGATGATGCGGCCGCGGTCGATGAAGGTGATCTGATCGGAGATCTGCTCCACGTCCTGCGTGTTGTGAGAGGAAAAGAGGATGGCGCGACGCTCGTCGCGCAGCACGTCCATCAGTTCGACTAGCATCTCGTGGCGCGCCACCGGATCGAGGCCCGTGGTGGGTTCATCGAGCAGCAGCAAACGCGGCCGGCGCGCGAGCATCAGCAGCAGTGTCGCTTTGGCGCGCTCACCGTGGGAGAGGCTTTTGATCTGCTGCTCGGTTCGCAGGTTGAAGCGCTTGAGCAAGGTCTGTGCGTACGGCGCGTCCCAGCTTGGGTAGATGGAAGCCACGAACCGCATGTGCCAGCCGAGCGTTCCATATCCGTAGAGGCGCATGTCCTCGGAGACGTAGCCGATCTGCCACTTTGCGGCCACCTGTTCCTCGGGCATGGAGCGCCCCAGCACCCGTACCTGCCCGCGGTCCTGGTGTATCAGCGACATCAGGATTCGGATGAGGGTCGACTTACCGGCGCCATTCGGGCCGACCAGGCCCATGATTTGTCCGCACGGAAGCGTCAGGCTCACATCGTTGAGCGCGAAGAAGCGATACGCCTTTGAGACACCCTCGAGTTCAATTGCCAGGTCCGTCATGACTTCTCCCCGCCCTCTGTCATCTGCGCACGCATCCGCTCGATCAGTTCCTCGGCCGTCAGCGCGAGTTCGCGCCCGATCTGCGCAGCCGCGGCGAGGTGCTGATCGAGCTCCTCGCGTCGCAGCTGGCTGCTCAAGTCCACTTGCTCCGCCACGAACGAGGCCTTGCCCTGGCGCGTGACGATCACGCCCTCGCGCTCAAGCTCCAGATAGGCCCGCTTCACCGTAATCACGCTGACCTGGGTGGAAATCGCGAGCGCCCGAATCGACGGCAACTCATCCCCGGCCTTCCAGTCCCCGACGGCGATCCGGCGGCGAATCTGCTCGATGATCTGCAGATACATGGGCCGCCGATCGGCCTGGGAGATCGTAACGTAACTGTGCATAAGAGTATGCACAGTATATACAGAGAGAACAGTTGCGCAAGCCTCCGCTGCCCCAGGCTTATCGCTGAAGCGTCCCATCCCGCGGGGAGGCAAGGTGGCGCGTTGACTAAGTAATTGTTTTTTAGCTATTTAGGGTAGAGCGGGAAGCTCATCGCGTACGACCGCACTGGCCGCGTACGGCGCTTTCGACCACTATCAGGATCGCTCTGACACGGGAGGCGGTTCATGTTCCCTCACTCATCGCGCACGGCGGCATGGCTCGGCTGTTTGCTGCTGGTGGCCGGTTTTGGTTTCGCGACGGTCGGCGCGAAGGACACACCGAAGGAGCCGGATTGCAATCGGCGCTGCCTGCTTGAGGTCCTGCAGACTTACACCGAGGGACTGCTCGATAACGACACCTCCCGCATCAAGGTGGCATCCACACTGCGGGCAACCTCGAACGGAACCGACGTAGCTCTCGGCAAGGGAGAGGTCTGGGGACTGGCCAAGCGCATGCCGTATCGCCAGGCATTCGTGGATCCGCTGACGGGTGCCGTGATGTTCATGGGGACGGTCACGAACGCGCCCACCAACCAGGGTGAGCGATGGTGGTTCTATATGGTGCGACTGAAAGTCGTGGCCAGGCAGGTCACGGAGGTCGAGGAGATCTCCTATGACGGGATGCTCCGCGGTACCTCTGCCTCGAAACTCAATCAGGCCGATCGGATCTACGACTCGGTACTGCCGCAAAGCGAGCAGGTCTCGCGCGCGGAGCTCATCGCGATCGCGAACAAATACTTCGACGTGGTTTCCGGGTCTCTCGACTATCACGATGTGCCGTGGCATCCGGAGTGCTCCCGGCTCGAAGATGCGGTGCTGACCGTCAATCAACCCGAGTCATCGGGCAGCTGCGCCGGTGAGTTCAAGATCCCGCGCATGAAATGGATCGTAAAGAACCGCCGTATCTACATAGCCGACGTGGAGCGAGGTGTCGTGATGGCGGTCGCCAACTTCACCTCCCCGCCGGAGTATCCGAATAACAACGCGTCGGTCGTCTTCGAGGTGTTCAAGATTCAGGATGGGCTCATCCGGCACATCGAGGCAATGTTCCGGGGTGACAGCTCAATGAAGGTCTCCTCTTGGCCGGATCTGCCGCAGGAGCTGGGATCCAAGGTTAACTGAGGCCGGTGATCGCGCTGCGACCGGCCGTTCCGGCACGTACAATCGACGGCATGTTCAAGGGTCGCGGCAAGGGAAAAATTTCAAACGATCTGGTGGCGGCGAGCTGCGCGGCCGTACTGGCGGTTTATGCCGCAGGGTATTCACGTACCCGCGATGCGGCGCGCCGGTTCGAGATCCATTCGAGGGAGCGCAGGGCGGTGGCCCCGGAGCCTGTGGCTGCCAGCCCGCGGCCGGCTGCTGACATCGAGATACCAACTGCCCCCAGCCCGTCTGCGATAACGCCCGCACCGAGGCGACCGGCACCGCCCGCCGCACGCAAACAGGCACGTAAGGCCGCCGTTGTCGTCATGACTGCCGATGCGGTGGCCACTACGGAGGGAGCCTCCTCACCGAATGCCCCGCGCGAGATTGCCCCTGTGCCACTACCCGCCGAAGACACGACCGGGCCCACGCCCATTGCCATCACGCGCGAGACTTCCTCCGTCACCGCCACGAAGTGGCGAGATGGCACTTATACCGGTCTGGGCGACTCGCCGCACGGCGACATCGAAGCGCGTGTGGTCATCAAAGACGGACGCATCGTCGAGGCGGGTATCGCGACCTGCGACACCCGCTATCCGTGCAGCGTGATCGACCCGCTGATTCACCAACCCGTCGAGCGGCAAAGTCCCGATGTCGATTACATGTCGCACGCGACGGAAAGTTCCGATGCCTACTACAACGCCCTGGTCGCAGCGCTCGATAGCGCCCTTGAACGACCTTCCAACGAGGCGACGATCCCCAAGTGATTTGCGCCGAAGCGGTGATGGGGACCATCGTGTCCATCGAGGTCGACGCGCCCGATGCCGCCGCGAAACGGGCGTTCGAATGGTTCCGTCTGGTGGAGGCTCATTGTTCCCGCTTCGATCCGGGGAGCGAGCTACGCCAATTGACGATCGGCAAGCGTTCCTCGGTGAGTCCGATTCTTTTTGAAGCCGTGCGCTTCGCCCTGATGGTCGCCGCGGAAACCGACGGTGCCTTCGATCCGACCGTCGGGGGGAGGATGGCTGCGCGCGGGTACAACCGGCACTACCTCACCCGTGAAATCACGGGAGGTCCGGAGTCCGACGACGCCGTCAGCTTCCGCGACGTCGAGATCGATGCGGATAACCACACCATTCTGCTGCGGCGTCCGTTGACACTTGATCTTGGTGCGGTGGCCAAGGGGCTGGCCGTGGACGCTGCCGCGCGCGAGTTGCAGCCGTTCCGCAATTTCGCCATTGATGCCGGCGGCGATCTTTATCTCGGTGGCTGCAACCCGCAAGGCAAGTCGTGGTCTGCCGGCATCCGCCATCCTCGTGTCTCCGGCGATCTGGTCGACTGTTTCCGCATTTCGGACCGGGCCGTCTGCACGTCGGGCGACTATGAACGTGGAGAGCACATTCTCGATCCGCGTTGCGGCGGTCCGGCGAATGGGGTCGCGAGCGCCACAGTCGTCGCGCCTAGCGCGATGCTTGCGGACGCGCTCGCGACGGCCGCGTTCGTGCTCGGCCCGCAGGAAGGAATCCCGCTGCTGACGCGCATGGGAGTCGAGGGTCTTATCGTCACCGCCGATCTCGAACTCCACCGCACGCCCGGACTGTGCCATGCATAGAGTGCTGCGTTTCTTCAAGACTCCGAAGGGGTTGTTGACGATCATCCTCGTGGTCCTGATGGCAATCGCGGCGCCGGGCCAAGGGGCCGGGGCGGTGGCGATCAACACGGCGTCCGCGGCGCTCGTTGCAGGCGTCGTGGATCTCATCATCCTGAGGCTGCGCCAGAAGCTGTGGCGGTTTCCGAGCGGTGCGGTGCTGACGGCCCTCATCGTGACGATGGTGGTGCGAGCCCAGGAGCACTGGTATGTTCCTGCGGCGACCGCAGCCGTCGGGGTGCTGAGCAAGTACGCGATCCGCACGCGCTCCGCGAACGTATTCAATCCAGCGGCATTGGCTCTGGTTTCGATGTTCTATGTGTTGCCGATGGGACAAAGCTGGTGGGGGGCGCTGCCCGATGTTGCGCCGCTGTGGCTGCGCGCAGCGCTGCTCGTCGGCGGCATCTACATTGCGGACCGGGTCAATAAGATGCCGCTGGTGCTGTCCTTTCTCGGAGCGTATTTCTTCCTATTCACGGCAACCGCATATGTCGGCGATCCGCGGCGAGTCGCAGAGATCTTTCGCTCACCGGACATTGACGCGGTACTTTACTTCGCACTGATCATTTTGACGGACCCTCCGACGTCTCCCGCCAGGTATCGGGATCAGTGGATCTGCGGAATTCTGGTCGCCACGGTCAGCTGCTTCGTATTCGAGATATTCGGCGCCAATTACTTCTTATTGGCGGGGGCATTGGTAGGCAATGTGTGGGCGGCCTGGCGCCGGGTTCACCGCCAGTCGCGCCGCGGTTTCCCGCAGAAAGTTGCGGTCTTCATCAGGCAAATCAGCCCGGTCGGCGGCGCCAAACGGGCCTAGTAACGCCAAATACCTCTCAACGCTGGACCGTTCACTGATAGCTTGAGCCCATGGCGCTCAATGCAACGATTTACAGCTTCGAGATCAACCTGAGTGACCTGGATCGCAAGATTTATCAGGCATTGGCGTTCCGGGCTGCGAAGCATCCTTCCGAGACTGATGCATATCTCGTGACCCGCGTGCTGGCCTATTGCCTGGAATATCGCGAGGGCCTGAGTTTCTCCAAAGGAGGGCTGTCCGACCCTGACACCCCCGCGCTTGCGGTTCACGACCTGACCGGCGCGATACAGCGCTGGATTGAGATCGGGGTGCCCGAGCCGGCGCGACTGCACAAGGCGAGCAAGGCTTCACCCCAGGTGGTGGTTTATCCGCACAAGGATGTCGATCTGCTGCTCCGGCGGCTCAGGTCCGAGAAGATCCACCGTGCCGAAGACATCGAGATTCTTGCCTTCGACCCCGAATTGATCGGCTCCGTTAGTGCTCGACTCGCTCGCCGAATGACCTTTGATCTCGTCGTGACTGAACAGCAGCTTTATGTCTCGCTCGGCGAGCAGACGATCAGTGGCGGCCTGGTACGCCATGGAATCGCGCCAGCTCGGTAAGGAAGGCGGCAAAAGCACTGGCTTGCCGGGATGTACAATAGGATCCATGGCCAAGATAGACTTTGTTTCTGATGTGTCCTGTCCGTGGTGCGCGATCGGGTTGGCGTCGTTGCTCATCGCACTCAAGAATCTCGGACGCACCACAGAAAATCTGCATTTCGAGCCCTTTGAACTCAATCCCGATATGGGCCCGCGGGGCGAGGATATTGCCGAGCATATCGCGCGCAAGTACGGGTCTTCCGCGCAGCAGTTTGCACAAAGTCAGGAAATGATCCGTGCCCGGGGCGCCGAACTCGGGTTCCGCTTTGATATGCACAGGCGCACGCGGATCTACAACACCTTCGACGCCCATCGGCTGCTTCATTGGGCAGGTATCGAAGGCAGGCAACTGGAACTGAAGCAGGCGCTTTTTGCCGGCTACTTCGAGGAGGGCGTGGACGTCAGCGATCACGGGGTGCTGACGCAAATTGCCGGCCAGGTCGGCCTGGACGGGGCGGTCGCCCGTGAGGTTCTGGAATCGGACCGCTTCGCCTCGGACGTGCGTGCTCGCGAGCAGTTCTATCACAGCCGCGGCATCAACGCCGTGCCCGCCATCATTATCAACGATCGGCACCTCATCGAAGGGGGCCAACCGGTAGCGGTGTTCGAGAAGCTCCTGCGGCAGCTCGCGGCCTCGGGTACGCAGGCGTGAGCGCACGCTTACGACGGCCAGCGCTCACCTCCGGCTGACTCCCCTATCAGTATGGCGCAGGCTTACATTTCGTAACTGCTTACTGCGAGGTCAAGTCAATGAGTTCTGATCAGCCAATGTCCGATGGCGGACGAGTCACCGAATCCAACGCCAGCGATGCACCGTCCGAGCAAGGCGCGCCCCAGGATTCCACGGCCGCGCATGACGATGCCCCGCATCGGGACACCGATGGCGATAAGAAGCCTGAGCCGGCGCCCAAGGAAGTGTCAGTGGCCAAGATCAAAATGCGCAGTCGTCTGCCCGCGCTCGAGGATGATGCCGAAGTCGGCGTTCAGAAAGAACAAATCGTCACGCGAGACGGCAAGCCGGATCTGGCATTTACCGGAACGCTACTGGCCTCCGCCGCGCCCGCTGGCCCGCCCAAGGGGCACTGGGAGGAGTATCGGGTCTATCAGACGACCGGCGGAAAGCACGTGTTCTCAAAGGTGACGCGGAGCATCTACGCGGAGGAGGAGGACGTGTACGAGGCGGACGTATTTGACCCTTCGCCATCTTCCGTACCGTCGCAGCTGCTCAGAGGCGCGCGCGAAATCGCGCGTGCGCGGCCGATCACGTGGATGGATGCGGCGGTCGCCTTCTTCGGCTACGACCCGCTTGCCAAAGTGCTGTATCGGAAGCTCAGTGTTGGATTCGAGGAACAAATCAGTTAATCGAGCCGCCCGCACCACCAGTGCTGCACGCTAAGCAGGCTTTCTCGGCAGGAGTACCCGAAATACCGTGCGCCGGTCTTCTTCTGTGTGAACTTCGATGCTGCCGCCATGGGCGGTGACGATCTGCTGAACGATGTAGAGCCCCAGGCCAAGGCCCTCGTTGCGACCCACACGCTGATGACCATCCTTGAATGGATCGAACAGCCCCGCCTGTCGCTCGATCGGAATGACGCCCTCGTTGGCGACGGAAAAGACGATGGAATCGCGTTGCGTGCCGTCGAGATGCACCACGACCGGCCCGTGCGGATCGCCGTGTTTTATCGCGTTGCCGATCAGATTGGAGGCGACCTGCGCGATGCGCTCGGAGTCCCATTGGCCACTCAGCACACCACGGTTGATGACCTCTATATGCCGATCCGGGGACGCGGCCTGATGTTCCCGCACGACAGGACCAATCAATAGTCCAAAGTCGCCTTCCTCCCGCTTGATGGCGATCCCGCCACCGATTCGCGCACGCGCCAGGTCCAGCATATCCTCGATCAGTCGGCTCATGCGCCGGCCGCTGGAGAGCATTCGAGCCGCAGCATCCTTGGCTACCGGCTCCGTGATGATGCGTTGTACCAGATGAGCGGAAGTCAGGATGGCATTGAGCGGATTGCGCAGGTCATGCGCGAGCAGTGCCGTGAACATCTCATTCAGCCTCAAGGTCTCGGTGCGTTCGTGCAGCTCATGGTCGAGTTGTCGCCGCTGACGATCGAGCTGAAAGAATACTGCGGCCTTGTTCTGCAGGATCTGAGGTTCAACGGGTTTGTACAGAAAATCGACTGCTCCTGATTCGTACCCCTTGAACATCCGGTGTTGGTCGCGCGCCCCGGCCGTGACGAAAATAATCGGTACATGCCGGGTCCGTGCGCTGCCGCGCATGAGTTCGGCAAGTTCAAAGCCATCCATATCCGGCATCTGCACATCAAGCAGGGCCAGCGCGACATCATGGACAAGCAGAATCTCGAGGGCTTCGCTTCCGGTTCGGGCCTCCAGGATCTCCACGTCCTCCTGACGCAGCAGTTCCGACAGGGCGAGCAGATTTTCCGGTAAATCATCAACCAGCAGGCACTTCACCACCGTGCTCATGCCGTTACGTCCCGATCCAGGGTACACAGCAGCGCCGAAATGCCGGCGAGGTCGAGAACGAAACTCGCCGGATTGCGATCCAAGGCTGAAAGCACCATCTGTTTGACCTGAGCGCTGTGCGGCTGCTGGACAATCGTTATGCCACCGGCGGCGTGAACTGCCGCCAGGCCTTCGGCGCCGTCCTGATTTGCGCCAGTGAGAATGATGCCGAGCAGGCGCGGTCCGTAGATCTCTGCCGCCGAATCGAAGAGCACGTCAATCGAGGGACGCGAGTAGTGGACCAGTTCATCGGTCGATAGGCAAAGCTGTGGTCCTTCATCGATGAGCAGATGGTAGTCCGGTGGCGCGAAGTAGACCGTTCCCGGACAAACCGGCTCCTTGTCCTGCGCCTCACGCACCGGAACCGCACACTTTCGCATGAATATATCCGCCAGCAGACTGGGCCGATCGCGAGGCAGGTGCAGCACGATAAAGACCGGCACACCTAAGGTTGCGGGAAGCCCTGGCAACAGTGTCAGCAAGGCCTCCACGCCGCCCGCGGACGCGCCCATGACGATCGCATCGATCCGCCCGGCAAGGGAGGCCACAGCGCTCATGCCCTATCCCGCCTCTGATAAATCTGCTCGCCCGGGACAAATTCATCGAACGCGCTGGCTTCGCTGGAAAACCGCAACGATTCCTTGGAGCCGATACCGAGAAAGCCCTTGCGGCACAGCGCCTCGCGAAACAGTCGCAGCGCACGATCCTGCAGATCGCGATTGAAGTAGATCAGGACATTGCGGCATGAGACCAGCTGCACTTCCGCAAAGACGCTATCGGTGGCGAGGCTGTGGTCGGAGAATACGATACGGCGCCGCAGCGACTTGTCGAACACGGCCCGCCCGTAGGCGGCCACGTAGTAATCGGAAAGCGAGGAGCGTGCGCCGGAGCGTTGATGATTGTCGGTGAAGGCGGCGATGCGTTCGACGTCGTACACGCCCGCTTCGGCTTTCTCCAGTGTGTGCGGATTAATATCAGTCGCGTAAATGAGCGCTCGCTCCAGCAGACCCTCTTCACGCAGCAGGATCGCGAGCGAATACACCTCCTCCCCCGTGCTGCATCCGGCGACCCAGACTTTGAGGGAAGGGTAGGTCCGCAGGTGCGGCAGCACCTGTTCGCGAAGCGCGCGGAAATAGTCCGGGTCGCGGAACATTTCGCTTACTGGCACGGTCAGGAAATTCAGCAGCGAGCCAAAAAAGCCAGGCTCGTTCAACAGGCGGTCCTGAATCTGGGATAGCGTCCGGCATTCGAAGTGCAGCATTGCCGTGCGCAGCCGCCGTTTCAGTGACGCCGCGGCATAACCGCGGAAATCATAGTGAAACATTTGATAGATCGCCTCGATCAGGAGGCGATACTCGATCTCAGAGCTCTTGCCGCCGGCGGCGGCGTGCTGCTCTATTTCGGCATCCATACGCGGATCAGCGACAACAGTTTGTCGACATCCAGGGGCTTGGCGATATAGTCGTTGGCACCCGCGGCCATGCAGGCGTCAAGATCGTCCTGCATCGCCTTCGCGGTCAGGGCGATGATCGGAAGCCTCTTCCACTCCGGTCGCATGCGGATCTCCCGCATGGCGGTGAGGCCATCCATCTCCGGCATCATGATGTCCATCAATATCAGATCAATGCGGTCCGCATCCCGGCCGATCGCCGCGGTCAGAGCGTCCAGCGCCTCTCGGCCATTGCGAGCGATCTGTACCTTGGCGCCCTTTGGTTCGAGCACGCTCGTCAGCGCAAATACATTCCGTACGTCATCTTCCGCGACCAGAATGCGACGGCCTGCAAACGCGCTGTCCTGTTCCCGTGCGATTTTCAACATCCGCTGCCGATCGGCCGGGAGGGTCGATTCGACCTGGTGAAGAAACAGGGTCACTTCATCAAGCAATCGCTCAGGGGAGCGCGCGTCCTTGAGAATGATCGATTTCGAAAAACGCCGCAGTTTCTGCTCTTCATCCGCGCTCAATGCGCGGCCGGTATAGACAATGACAGGAGGAACGGATACTCCCTCGTGTTCCGCCATCCGTTCGAGCAATTCGAAGCCGCTGAAGTCGGGCAAGCTCACATCCATGACCATGCAGTCGAAGGTTGTGTTGCGCAGGGCATCGAGCGCCTTCCCTGCGGTCTCGACACCCGTAATCTGCAGATCGGCCATGGCGAGCAGCTCGCGAATGCTTTCGCGCTGGCGTTCGTCGTCTTCCACGACGAGCACCCGGCGGACGCCCTGTGAAAGTTTGGTCTCCAGGCGCCGCAGCGCCGCGATGAGTTCCTCGCGCGTGACGGGCTTCAGGGCATAGCCCACAGCGCCGAGTTCGAGCGCGCCGTGCGCGTGGTCTGCGATCGATGCCATATGCACCGGAATGTGCCGCGTCGCGGAATTGCGCTTCAACTGCTCCAGGACTCCAAGACCGGAGTGGTCGGGAAGGTTGACGTCGAGCAGGATGGCGCTCGGCCGGAACTCCATGGCGGCAAGCAGTCCCTCGTTGGCCGAATGGGTGACGATGCACTGAAAATTCATTTCGCGCGCGAGATCGCGCAAGATTGCGGCGAAGGCAATGTCATCCTCAATGACCAGGATGAGCCGTGAATCGGGCAGCAATCGCCCACGATCATCTTCGATCTGCGCGGCCTGCATACGGCGCGCCGCCGGCGGGGTGGATCGGGCTCGGGTCGATTCAGGCCTGGTGATCTCAGCTTGGGCCACATCGGATTGAAGGGCGGCGTTTGGCAGGACGCGCGGTAGCGTCAGTGTAAAGACGCTGCCTTTGCCGAGAATGCTCTGCAGGGTGATCTCGCCTCCAAGGCGGCGGGCCAGGTCGCGGGAAATCGAAAGCCCCAGGCCGGTGCCGCCGAACTTGCGATGAATGCTGCCATCCGCCTGCTGAAATGCCTCGAAGATATTGCGATGCTGGCTCTCCGGGATGCCGACCCCCGTATCGGTTACGGCGAACGCTATGCCGCCTGCCGCTGACGAGACCTGCAGGGATACCTCGCCGTGTTCGGTAAACTTAACGGCGTTGGAACAGAGATTCTTCAGGATCTGTCCCAGGCGCTGCGGGTCGGTCTCGATCGTGTCCGGCGTCCCGGGCTGGACTGCCGCGCTGAACTTCAGTCCGGATTTTTCAGCCAAGGGCTGAAACAGCTTGCTTTGCTCTTCTACGACTTCGGCAATGTTCACGGCCCGCGGCTTCAGATCAATCTTTCCGGCCTCGATCTTCGACAGATCGAGCACATCGTTGATCAGTGCCAGCAGGTCATTGCCCGCGGTGGAGATGGTGCGGGCAAATTTGACCTGCTGTTCGGTGAGATTGCCGTCTTTGTTGTCGCCCAGCAGTTTGGCGAGAATCAGCGTCGAGTTGAGCGGTGTGCGCAGTTCGTGACTCATATTGGCCAGGAACTGGCTCTTGTACAGATTGGCTCGCTCGAGGTCCGCGGCGCGCTCGACCAGCAGGTTCTGCTGATTCTCGAGCGCATCTCTTTGCTGTTCAAGCATCTGGGCCTGCTCTTCGAGCTGGGAGTTCGTTTGCTCAAGCTCCGCCTGCTGCGCTTCCATCTGTGCCTGGGATTCCCTGAGCGCCCGTCCTTGTTCGTCGAGTTCCTCGTTGTTGACGCGCAGTTCCTCCTGCTGGGTCTGCAGCTCCTCGGCCTGCCGCTGTGTTTCCTCCAACAGCTCCTCGAGCTGGGTGCGATCCTTGGACGAGCGTATGGCAACGGCAATCATCTCCGACAACGACGCGAGCAACTGCTGCTGCGCCTCATCGGCACGTCCGATAAAGCCGAACTCGATCGCGGCGTGTACGGTGCCATCGACGCTTGCGGGCGCAATCAACACTTCACGTGCCATGCCATGGCCGGTCCCGGAACTGATGGGCAGGTAGTCTTGCGGGACGTCGACAAGATGCAGCGGTCGATTGTCCTTCACGACCTGCCCAATGAGGCTGTCGCCGCGGCGAATCGAGGCATTCGGCAGGTGTGTGGGCAACGCATAGCCGGCGAAGCGCCGGAACCTCTCGGCACCTTCAGCGATGTAAATCGCCGCGATCTGTGCGCCCACATACGGCGCAAGGAAGCCCACGATGCTCTCGCCGAGGCGTTCCAGAGTCTGATCACCCTGGATACGCTCACTCAGACCCATGCGTCCCGCCCGCAGCCAGGACTGCAACTGGCGCGCCCGAAAGTCGCGGGACACCAGGGTTGCTGCAGCGGCAATCAGCAACAGCAGGAGACCCGAGCCGATCCAGGTGACGCTCGAGGAGAACTGCGCAGTCCGCCGCCACTCGTCCTGACGCTGCGCGAGCTGTACGCGGTCGGCGCTCTCAATTTCATCGATGAGCGTGCGAATCCGGTCCATCAGCAGTTTGCCGCGATCCGTTGTCACGATCGCGAGGGCCGCGTCCGATTTTCCCGCCCGTTTCAGGTTGATCGTGCTGAGCAGTTCATCCAGCTTGGAGGAAATGAGCCCTCGCAGCTGATCCAGCCGCTGCGCCTGCTCGGGGCTCTTTGAGGTGAGTGCCCGGATCCTATCCAGTTCACCGTCAATCGCCGCCCTGCCGGTGTTAAAGGGCGCAAGATAGGCTTCATCGCCGGTGAGCAGGAACCCGCGCTGGCCAGTCTCCGCATCCTTTACGCTCGAAAGGAGATTTTCGATCTCGACGATCAGCTCAACTCCCTGCGTCACCGCATCTGCCGCGGCGGTGCTCCTCATCTGCGCCTGGTAGGACACACCCGCCATCAGGATGACGGCGACGACGGCGGCGACAAAACCGGCAAAAACAGACGATGGCAGCGGCGGGCCCGGATGAGCCAACGATCGGGTCATGAGGTGATTCTCGTCGGAGACCAGTGGCGAATTGTAGTGGTGGGCCCAGCGGGCCGCCCGGGTCAATCTGAAAAAAGATTGTGGCGGCGGGCGCCGCAAGGCAGCCGCCCGACGCAACTTTAGTGAGGTGGCCTGGTTTGCCCACCCCGAGGCACGCAGGGGTATCGTTGCCTGCCGGTCGAAACCTGAAACCAGTGTAGGAATCGACTGGCAGACAGGCGAGGGATGAATCGATCCGGGCTAGGGGGCGCGATAAAGATTTGCGGCGCGCAGGTTCTCTGCAGGCTTGGCGGCACTCCATTGACTGCGCCGCTCACGGGCTCGCTGCAGCAGCAATGCGGCCACTTTCTCTCGGCTCTCGGCCTTGCTGGTGCCGGGCGGAAATTCAAAAACCTCGGTCCGATCAAAAGGGTTTCTGACCAGCACTAACTGCTGCTGAGAACTTGCGGGCAATGGCGGTACTGCTGGCAATGCCGGCCGAGCGATGCTGGAGCTGCGGCTGTTGGCAGCCGTTGCCGGCGCAGGTGGTTGCCCGAAGAGGTGGTCTACGCTCCACCAGACGAACAGCGCGAAGGCGGCGAACGCCGCAGTGCTGCAGGCTATTTCCGAAACGGATGTCTTTGCGCCATCGCGAAATGGCGGCGCAATGTAATCCTGCAAACCGTTCTGTGCGGGCGGCTCAACAGGTGACTCAGCAGGCAGCGCCAGTTGCGCCGCTTCAGCAGCGTGCGCCAGATCGAGCAGATCCTCAGATGTCAGCTGAAGCTCAATTGTGTCGTCGCCTACCGTGGCCATGGCCGTGCCCTGGTTATTCACTGGTCTTCCTCTCCCTTGCCATGAAGGTTATAGGCACAGCGCCGGGCGTCTGTAGGACGCCGCCCAGTGAGCGCGGATAAAGCTGCGTATCCGTTCAACATAACTGCGGTAACTCGATGATTGCGCGTCTTGTTAGGGAAAATGCGTACACCGGTGTGTTGGTGACGGCCGTGACAATGTGGCCATCATCGGCATAGTCTTTCCGGCACAACGTCCGCAGCATGATAAAGATGACATTGGACATTGGTATGACGGAGCGTGCGCAATGAACAGGCCGGCCACGAGGAGAGTCATTCGAATTGCCGAGTTTGGTGGTCCGGAGGTGCTGCGCTTCGAGAGCATTCCAACGCCAGCCCCGGGTGAAGGCGAGTTGCTGGTGAAGGTCGCGGCCGCCGGTGTGAATCCCGTGGACTACAAGATCCGCTCCGGAAAGTACCCCGCCGTCAAGCAGGACAAGCTGCCGTACGTGCTGGGTCGCGATGTTGCCGGGACGGTGGTTGAATGCGGAGCGTCGACCTCAGGTTTTTCCGAGGGTGACAGCTTATTTGCGATGCCGGGAATCGAGCGCGGCGGTTATGCGGAATACTCGGTGGTCAAGGTCACGGAAGCCGCAGCAAAGCCCGCCTCACTGAATTTCGTTCAGGCCGGAGGTGTGCCGTTGGCCGCGCTGACGGCGTGGCAGGGGCTGTTCAAGTATGGGAATCTCGCGGCAGGTCAGCGGGTTCTCATCCACGGTGGATCGGGCGGTGTCGGCCACTTCGCCATTCAATTCGCCAAGGCGAAAGGCGCCTACGTGGCCACGACGGCATCATCCGGGCAGCTCGACTTCGTGCGTCGTCTCGGCGCCGATGAGGCCATCGATTACAAGGCGCAGCGCTTCGAGGATGTCGTCAAGCAAATCGATGTGATCTTCGATCTGGTGGGAGGCGAGACGCAGGAGCGCTCCTGGGCGGTGTTGAAGCAGGGCGGAATTATGGTTTCGACATTGACCGAACCGTCCAAGGCGCAGGCAGAGCGCCACGGGGCGAAGGGAGTGCGGTACACCGTGACGGAAAGCGGTGCGGATCTCGCCAGCATTGGCGGTCTGATCGATGCGGGCAAGGTGCACCCCGTCATTACCAAGACATACCAGCTCAAGGATGCGGCTGCGGCGCAGCGGTACCTGGAGCACGAGCATCCGCCAGGCAAAGTGGTCCTGCTGGTTGGCTAGGATCGCAGCACGGCAATGCCGTAGCATGCTAAACCGGCCATAAACAGACTCGCGGACCTCTCCGACCACAGCATTGCTGTTGTTCGCCGCAGCAAGTCAGAAGCCATGCCTTCGCCGTTTATTCTGCTGCGCCGCAACGGGAATCTTTGCCTGAACAGTTGAAAGCGATTGTCGCTGTAAGGCCTGAGAAAGCCGCGCTTTCCGAGCCGAAATCGAAATGCATGCTTTCGATCGTGTTGCGATGCACTCGCACTAAGATCGTGCCGGCGCGGTGATCTTTGATCACATTTAGTGCAGCACTCTACGTTGACATCTCAACAATCAATCGCTTACAAGAGGCATGCAGATTGCACGGTTCACGCCGAGAGCGGACTGCGCCACGTCGGGCAGTTCGCTCAATGCAACGATAGGATCGAGCCGAATACGTCGCCACGCGAAACTTTCAAGACACGCAGTCGATCTCCGGCAGTTCCCTGGGCCCTCAGCGCGCGCGCCGTCTCCTACTCGAGCCAATCGGATCCAGATCACCAACAGTAACAAGCACGTTGATCCTGGAAGGGGAGTTAAATGTTAGTTCCGTCACCTAAATGGTTAGATACAGGTAATAACGCCTGGCAGCTGGCAGCCGCGACCTTCGTGGGCCTGCAAAGCATTCCCGGACTGATGGTTCTTTATGGCGGCGTCGTCAAAAAGAAGTGGGCCATCAATTCGGCGTTCATGACCCTTTACGCGTTCGCCTCAGTGTTAATCGTCTGGATGCTGTTCGACTACAACATGGCCTTCGGGCCACAGTGGTTCCCGTTCCTTGGTAAGCCGATGGTGGCAATGTCGGCAGCGTTTACGACCGGTCAGGCGACAGTGCCCGCTGCAGCGGCAGGCATGCCAGGTCTGACCTTCCCGATGGCCACGCTGGTGTTCTTCCAGTTCGTGTTCGCGGCCATCACCGTCATCATTCTCGGCGGCTCCGTATTGGGACGCATGAGTTTCAAGGCGTGGGTGCTCTTTTGCCCCATCTGGATGACCCTGGTCTATACCGTCGGCGCGTTCAGCCTGTGGGGCGGCGGCTGGCTCGGTAGCATGGGTGTGGCGGACTTCTCGGGCGGCTATGTGATCCATCTTGCCGCTGCCTGCTCCGGCTTCGTCGCTGCGGCGATGGTCGGGCCACGGCTGCAGCAGGATCGCGATCATTTCCCGCCGAATAGTCTGCTCATCACACTGGTCGGTGCGGGCATTCTGTGGTTGGGCTGGAATGGCTTCAACGGCGGTGACCCGTACTTCGCCAACGCGAACGCGGGCGCGGCGGTGCTGAACACCAACGTTGCCACCGCAGCCGCGCTCCTGGTGTGGACGCTGATGGACAAGATGTCCTACGGCAAGCCATCCGTCATCGGTGCGGTTAACGGGATGATCGCGGGCCTCGTGGCCATCACTCCCGCCGCCGGCTACGTGGATGGTTGGGGCGCTTTGATCATCGGCGTGTGCGCGGGCATCATCCCGTGGCTGGCCATGAACAAGCTGCAGAAGACCAAGCTGTTCATGAAGGTCGACGACACGTTGAGCGTCTTCTCAACGCACGGTTGTGCCGGCCTCATGGGTGGTCTGCTTACGGGCGTCCTCGCCAATCCTGCCATGCTCGAGTACATCGGCACTGACAAGGATGCGCCCGGCGTCAACATCACCGGATGGCTCTACGGCAATCCCCACCAGCTGCTGCTTCAGGCTGAAGGGGCAGGGTTCATCATCGTGTACAACGTGATCGCAACCTTCATCATCCTCAAGGTCATCTCGTTCATCACGCCGTTGCGTATGGACGAAGCGACGCTGAAGGTCGGTGACGATGCGATCCATGGTGAGACCGCATATGCGATCGGCACCGAGGGCGAGTAACTGAGGTAACCCAGGCACCGCGGTGTTCCCCCGTGAACACCGCGGTGTTGTGGGAACCGGCTTCGGCCGGCAGCGCATCGTCCTGAAGATTCTCTGTGGGACCCTGGTCTTGGTCGAAGGGGGGTCATGAGCAGCAGAGACTACATATCAGTTCCAGGCGTTCCTGGGCTAAGGGTCTGCGTGCGCTCGTTCGCGCCGCACAGTCCCACCATCGGCTTGTGCTATATCGGGTCCATGTCCGAGCTGATCGCCGCCGGTATCGCGACGTTTGAAATGCTCATCACGGCTAAGAGTGGATTCGACGCAGCCGGCGACCACTACACGACCGATGCCCATTGGAGCACTCATGGCCAGGAGCTGCGGCAGCGGTACCGCATCTGGCGAAAAATGAAACGTGTACGGGCTTTATTGATGCCGGGGGCGCATGAGGCGTTGGCACACGCCGTTGCGCTGGCGCGCGGCAACCGCGCGAATCGCCAGCAGATCGCGGTGTAACTGCCGGTGCGAGCTGCTCAGTGTCGCAGCAGCGACCATACAAGGGCGATGGCCAGAAGCGCCGCGAGGCCCTTCCAGAATTGAATCGGCGCGCGCTCATAGAGCGTCAGGGGGCGGCGGTTTGTAACGAGCTCGCGCGCCGGTCCCGCCTCCATCTCCGCCGCGAATTCGCTCATATCCCGAAACCGTCTGGCAGGATCGATGGCGATGGCGCGCGCCAGGACATCCTGGAGCCAGGAAGGCAGGTCAGGGCGTAGCGCCGCGAGTTCCTTCGGACGGTCGCGGCTTGCGGCACTGCCGCCATCCGGATTGCCATAAGGGAACTCGCCGGTGAAAGCGCGAAACATGGTAACGCCCAGGGCGTAAATGTCGGTGGCCACGTTGCCGGGTTCGCCGGTGAGCATCTCGGGCGCCACGTAACCGCTCGTTCCGGGGATATCCTCGGGCGGGAAATCCTCCAGTCCGGGCACGCGTACGACCCCGAGATCGATGAGCTTCAGTGAGCCATTGCCTTCAAGAATGATGTTGTCGGGTTTGATGTCGCGATGAATGATGCCATCGCGGTGCAGCGCAGCCGCGGCACGGGCCAATCTGATCGCGATGTCACGGCCTTCCTCCAGCCCGAGCGCAGGGGAGCGGGTGATTCGCGTTTCCAGAAGCTCGCCCTGATAAAGCGGCATGACCGTATAAAGACAGGTCTGCCGTCCCTGTGGCAGTTCGATGATGCGACCCAACCACGGACTGCTGACCCGCGCGCCAACCCATGCTTCGCGCAGGAACGCCTTGTGGTAGGCAGCCACCTCGGCAACTCTGGGCTTGGGGAACTTGAGTACCACCTCACCCCCCTCGACCTCATCGAGGGCCGCGAACAGACGCGTATATCGGCCTTCCGATACCAGCGCCTTGAGCACAAAACCATCGATGGTCTCGCCACCTTTCGGCACGGGGATGATCGGCAGCTGCATGATGGCGGCACCGATGTCGGCTGACTCGGCCGTCGGCAGCTCGACGACATCGAGCACCAGGGCGGTACAGTTGTCGGTGCCACCTGATTCAAGTGCGGCCTCAACCAGCGCCCGGGCGGTGTCCGCGGGCGCCGATCGGTCGCGAAGGATGTCGGCGAGACTCTCGTCGTTCATCCAGCCATGCAGGCCATCGCTGCACAGCAGGAAGCGGTCGTGACGCGCCATAGGCTGGGCGAGATAATCCAGACGGGCTTCCGACTCCACGCCGAGAGCGCGGTACAGCACGCCTGAGCGCCGGGCATCGTCTTCGCGCACGTGATCGGTGGTGAGGCAGGTGAGCCGTTTGCCGGAGAGCCGATAGGCGCGCGTGTCGCCGACGTGCAGCACGTGCGCGATGCGACCGCGCAATACCAGGCCGGTGAAGGTGCAGCCCATACCCGCCAGCGCGAGGTCCCGGTGGCCCTGCGAATACATCCAGGCGCTGAGCGCATTCAACACCTGGGCAGCAGCACGCCGCACTTCCGTGGTTTCGGGCATCTCGCACATGCCATCGAGAAAGCCGCGGACCGCGGTTTCGGCGGCCACGCGCCCGCCTTTGGCGCTGCCAATGCCATCGGCGATGGCCGCAACCACGTCCCGGCGCGGCTCCGGCAGCTCCGTGCCGCATACCGCGCCGGCGAAGTCCTCGTTGCTGCTGCGCGGTCCGGTCGCCGAGAAGAACCCGACGCTGCACTTAATGCCCGAAACGCGTTCGGCCATTGCGGCTAGTCCGCTTTGCAATGGTCATAGAGAAAATAACCGCCGGTGCTGGAGGCGACGATGACAGTGAGCTTTCCCGACTTGCGCTCCAGCGTGTAATTGCCGCCGTCCGTGCGGTCGTGCCAGGAGATCTTCGTATCATCGATACGGGCCGGATTCGAATCCACAGTGCCCTTGGCAAAATCGACGCTGATCTTCCAGCTCGCCCCGCTGTACGGATTGGTGCAGACCAGCATGGCCGGCCCGGGAGGCGCCGCGCCGCCAGGCGTCGGTGCGAGCGCACCCACGCTGAGTGCCGCGATGCCGGCCAGCAGTTGTCGGTTCAGAAGCTGAGTCGCAAATCGCATAGTCATCACTCGATTGGCCGCCCACGCCTACGTTGAATATACAGGGGACCGCCGTTATTGCAGAGCGGCATTGCTGGAAGCGACGTTTTCGGGGCAGACTCCTGCAGGCCTCCTACCTGCATGGGCGTTAGATGCCGGAACTCCCCGATGTGACTGTCTACGTGGAGGCACTCGATCAACGCATCGTCGGCCAGTGCCTGGAGCACATCAATATTGCATCGCCGTTCCTGCTGCGTACGGCGCTGCCCCCGATTCAGACCGCACAGGGCAAGCGCGTCGAAACGATTCGCCGGATCGGCAAGCGCATCGCAATCGGTCTCGAAACAGATTTGTGGCTGGTGTTTCACCTCATGATCGCCGGCCGCCTGCACTGGTTCGCAAAAGGCTCCCCGGTGTCGAAGCGGGCCGCGCTCGCGCGCCTGGAATTTACCAACGGATTGCTGACTCTGACGGAGGCCGGTACCAAGCGACGGGCATCACTGCATCTCATCCAGGGGCAGCACGACTTGCACCAGCAGGACCCCGGAGGCATTGAAATCCTGCAATCGAGTCTCGCGCAATTCAGTGATCGGCTGCGCAGCGAGAATCACACGCTGAAGCGGGCGCTGACCGATCCGAAACTTTTCAGCGGCATCGGCAATGCCTATTCGGATGAAATCCTGCACGCGGCCCGGCTGTCGCCGATCCTGCTCACGAGTCGCATCAACGCCGAGGAAATCGCACGCCTGTATGCCGCGACCCGCGATCAGCTGCAGTTGTGGACCGAGCGGCTGCGCCGGCATGCCCAAGGGGCGTTCCCCGAGAACGTCAGCGTTTCGCCCGGATATGGCCGTGCACGGCCGCTTCCGTCTGCCATGCCCGGTCTGTAACACCCCGGTGCAACGCATACGCTATGCGGACAATGAGACCAATTACTGTGCGCGCTGCCAGACCGGCGGGCGGGTGCTGGCGGATCGTGCCCTGTCACGGTTGCTGAAGCAGGATTGGCCGAGGAGCGTTGCAGCCTTTGATCGAGAATCTTAAAGGACGGCGCTGCAATGGATGGTCGTCAATCGTCCTTCGCGCGGCGCTGGCGAGCGCGCCGCCTGTCTTGCTCCTCACTGCGTCGATCAACCGCGCGTTGCAGCAGCACTTGGGATATTTTCTGACGCGCCTCGGCCTTGGTGGTCCCCGCCGGGAATTCGAACACTTCGGTCGCATCAAACGGGTTTCTTACCCGCACGGGCGGGGCTGGGGGTGTCGGGGGTGCCGCAGGCACCGCGGGCTCGGAGGCCGCCGGCGTGATTTTCACGGCGGGTAGGGGCGCAACCCGTTGTGCCACGCGGTGCGGCGCAGGCCGTAAGATAATCGCCGTGGCAACGCCGATGAGGGCGATGGCCAACGCTCCCGGCCAGCGCCGGAAGCGTCGAATTCTCGCGGGCGAGGCGGTTTTCGGCGGCTGCGCGTCATTGGCTGCCCGCGACAGACTGCGCATCTCCTCGGCGGTCAGCTCGATCTCGATGGTGTCTTCATCGGCTTCAGGTTCGGGCAGCATCGCCATCGAGGCCTCAAAGGGGCGCCGCGTAGGAGACATAATCCGGCCCGGATGCGGCTCTCCGGGCTCATTACGTAATCCTAGGGAAACCCGGCCCGAGGTTCCTAGACGCAGCTCCCGCTAATGAAGCTTTAATGTCGGCCGCGTACTTCGCGAGAGGAAACTGCCCAGCATCAGCCAGGCGGTTCGCCAGTAGCCGTAGAGCGCCACCTGATGCACTCGATATAAAGAGACATAGAAAAACCGGGCGAGCTGTCCTTCGATAACCCGGTTGCCGAAGAATCTGCCGAACGTATTGTGGGAGGCGATGGAAACGAGCGTGCCGTTGTCCCTGAACTTGAAGTCGAGCAGCGTTTCCCCCGCGAGACGGCGCTCCATGTTCTTCACCAAAAGCGTGGCCTGTTGGTGTGCGGCCTGTGCCAGGGCGGCGACCTGATGCGGCGAGCCGCGTTCGACCGGGCAGGCGGCGCAATCCCCCATTGCGAAAACAGCGGCATCCCGGCTCGTCTGCAAGGTGCTTTGGACGATCAGCTGACCATTACGATTGCATTCGAGTCCATCGATGTCGCGCAGGAATGCGGGCGCGCGAACGCCTGCGGCCCACACCATCACGTCCGCGGGAATCGTCTCGCCGTCGGCGTCGAGCAGACCGGTGCGCTCCGCACGTTTCACGGCGGTGCTGGTACGCACGCTGATGCCCATGTCTTCCAGGTCCTTGCGCGCCCCTTGGCCAATGCGTTCCGGGAGTGCCGACAGTAGCCGCGGACCTGCTTCCAGGAGCGTCACCTGCAAGTCCTCCAGTCCCGCGTTGCGCGTCTGATGGTAGTAAGCCAGGCGTCGATTGGCATCGACCAGTTCCGCGCTCAGCTCCACCCCGGTCGCGCCGCCCCCGACGATGACCACTCGCAGCGCGGTGCGCAGCTGTTGGGTGGTTTGGGAGATCTGGCGCTCCAGGAGATTCTCGCGAAGGTCTTCGGCTTGCGCCGCGGAATCGAGGAAGATGCAGTTCTCAGCGACGCCTGGTATGTCAAAGTCGTTGCCGACACTACCGACCGCTATGATGAGCGTGTCGTAGGCGATCTCGACCGCCGGGGTTTCGATCTTGCTGATCTTGCCCGTCCAGGAGGCCAGTTTGATCACGCGACGCTGGCGATCGAGCCCGTTCATACGGCCACACACAAAGCGGAAATGGTTCCACTTGGCCTGGGCGGCATAGCTGAGCGCTTCCCGGCCTGCATCCAGGGCACCAGCCGCCACTTCGTGCAATAGCGGCTTCCAGATATGCGTGAGACTGCTGTCGACAAGCGTGACCAGCGCCTGACCGCCGCGCAGCTTGCGGCCCAATACGGTCGCCAATTCGAGGCCGCCGGCGCCGCCGCCCACGATGACTATTTGGTGAGGTGCGCTCAATGTCATGCTTCCGCGGGCTTGGAGGCAAATCTACTCTATACGTAGCGACTGCAACTAGAGGAAGTATTGGAAATGAGCCCGCACGGTGCGCGGTACACCCGGATGCACCACGTAGTCCGGGGTCGCGTTGGCTTCATTCTGCAGTCTCGAGACGTAGTAGTACTCGATGTCGTTCCACTTCACGTCCGCGAGATTGAAGACATCGATTGCGGCAAGCCATTTTTCGGGGCGCCGAAAGCCCAGTTGAAAGTCCACGGTTGTGTATGCGGGAGATCTGGCGCTGTCATCCTCCACCAACGGCGATTCACCGAAATGACGTGCTTTCAATGCCGCGAACCAACCCGAAGGGTGTTGCGCGCTCAGTCCCGCGTCAATCACATTGGTGGGGCTGTTGGGGATGTAGCGTCCCGTGATGGCGATCACCTGGGCGCACGGATGACTGGCAGCCGCATTGTCGCAGCCAAGATCATCCGGCGGCACGTCGTGGTCAAAGCGTGCGTGGGAGAAGGCCGCATTGAAGTCGGCGTTCAGCCAGCTGTTGATGTGATAGACGTTGCCCCATTCCAGGCCGCTGCGGGTTGTGGAGCCGCTGGGTGTGGTCACGCCGGCGTCGCCATCGAACACCAGCTCGCTCCTTAATTTGAGCAGAAAAACATCGAGCGTGGCCTCCCACTGCGAGAGCGGCTGCGTCGCAACGCCCACTTCCGCGCTCGTTGCGCGCGTCAGCGGAGTGACGGGCGGCGCCTCTGGGTTTTGACCGCTGCGGGTGACACCGCGGGCATCGTTACTGTGGTATCCGTCTGCCACGGTAATGAAATAGGAGGTTTTGTCCCAGGGGCCGAGTGTGACGCCGAGCTTGGGACTGAATATATCGGCGCGCTTGTCGCCCGTATTGCAGCCCAGGGGATCACTGTTGATGGTGCAGCTGCCATCGGCATTCAGCATCTTGTCTTTGACATCGAAGTCGAAGATGTCCTCCCGAAGTCCCAGGACGGAGCGCAGTCGGTTGAGCCACTGGGTACTGTTTTCGAAATAGACGGCGCCATTGGATTCCAGGACGCTTGCGTCCTGCTTGGGGTAGAGGATCCGCCGCTGCGCCGTTGCGTCAATTCCTACATCCATGATGTCATCGAGGCGTCCCTGGACGCCTACGACAGTGGCGCTGGGCATGCCCCCAATGTCGGCAAACCAGGTCTTCGAGCCCTTGAATCCGTACACGACGCGATCATCGTGCTGCAGCATCTGGTCGCCGTTGATCGGGTCGGTGAGGTAGTAGGTAAAGGTGGAATAAAGATCCAGCTGGTAACGGATGACATAGGCGGAATATTGGACCTGGTCATCGGCGCTATGCCTGACGCGATTGAATGACAGGCTGTAGCGACTGGATATGCCGCCGTCGGAAGGGTTGAGACTTCCATAGCGATCAATGACGCCATCGGCGATCGCCCGCTCGGGAACCTGGTCGGTGGAGTTCCACTTGCCCGAATAACCCATGCCCGTCACGGTATAGAAATCCGCTGCGTCCCCGTCATGGTAGCGCAGCACCCCGTTCAGCCGGTTGTAATCATCCGGATAATCGAAGGGACCATCGTTGTGGTACGCATCAATGGCACCGAGCAGCGTGCCGCTGCCAAGCGAAGCCGAGCCCATCAGCAACGCGCGACGATAGCCATCCTCGCCGAATCCCAGCGTTGCCGACGCCGGAATCTCATTGACCAGGTCCATGCGCACGGCCCCGGCAGTGGCGAAATCACCTTCGTCGGCGTAGTAGGGCCCCTTCTTGAAGTGCAGGTCACCGATCAGCTCAGGTATCAAAAAGTTGAGGTCGGAATAGCCTTGCCCGTGGGCATGGGTCGGCATGTTGACCGGCATGTCATCGATTTCGGTGGCCAGGTCCGTGCCGTGATCGAGGTTGAAGGCGCGCAGGAAGTACTGGTTGGCTTTGCCTTCGCCCGAATGCTGGGTGACGATGAGACCCGGAACATTCTCCAGCACGGCGCCCGGTCTCAGCAGGGGCTGGGCGGCGAGCTGTTCCTGGGACACATCGCCGGCCGAGGCGGCATCCATGTTGCTCACGCCTTTCGCGACAACGGACACTTCCTGCAGCGTTGCGTCCGTATCAGTATCGACTTCCTCGGCCGCCGAAGCCCTGAGCCCGGGCAAGAGCAATAACCCTGCCAGCAGCCCACAAGGTAAAATCCTCATACCATCCGGCGATCGACGCATGAGACTTTCCGAATGGTTGATAGGGGGTATTACGGGTGTCTCCCGGGTTCGGATGCAGGCGCAGTCAGTTATTTGGCCCCACGGGCCTGTATAGGAGTTCGCGGATGAGATTTCCCCAAGCGATCGCGGGCGCGTGCCTGGGCTTCCTCGGCGCAAGTGCCGTCTTTGCGCAATCACAGGGCAGCGCGGCACTGTCGTACACGCGCGCGCAGGCACAGCTGGGCCGAACCGCCTACACCACCTACTGCGTCACCTGCCACGGTCCGCACCTGAACGATGGCCCGCAGGGCGCTCCGCTCAAGGGTGCCGCCTTCATGAGGAAATACGGCGATCACAGTGTGCTGGAGCTGTTCCAGATAGCCCGCACCACGATGCCGACCGCCAATCCTGGCTCGCTCGACCCCGCCACCTACGCGGCGCTCGTTGCCTTCATCCTGCAGGAAAACGCCATCGTCTCCGGAGCGAACGCCTTGCCCTCGGATCCACGCCAGCTGGCGGGCATGAACCTGCCGGCGAGTGGCTTCAGCATCATGTCCTTCTCGCCGTACACGGCGCAGAAGTCGGTTTCGTTGCCCAATCCCCTGGACCACTTCACTGCTGTCGGGGCAGCGGATCTCGCCAATCCTCCCGCGCAGGACTGGCTGACCTGGCGACGCGGATGGAATGCCCATGGATTCAGCCCGCTGAAACAGATCACGGCGGCCAACGCCAACAATCTGCGTCTGGTGTGGAGTTGGACACTGCCCGCCGGTTCCACGGAAGGGGTGCCGCTCGTGCGTGACGGCACGCTGTTCGTGCAGGCCTTCGGCGATGCCGTGCAGGCGCTCAATGCCGAAACCGGCGATCTGCTCTGGCAATACAGTCCGGTATTGGAACCCGGCGTCGCGCCGTTCCAGAAGCGCGGCATCGCGCTGTGGGGAGAGGAGCTCTACCTGGGCACCTCCGATGTGCATGTGCTCGCCCTGAATGTGCGCACGGGCAAGCTGGCGTGGGACACCAAGATCGGCAACAACAAAGTCCGCGAACAGCTCAACGGCGGCCCCCTGGTCGCCGCAGGCAAAGTCATGGTCGGGACTGCCGGTACCGGAATCGGCGCCAAGCCCGGTGGGCCGCAACTGGTGGGTCTGGATGCGGCAACGGGCCGGGAGCTGTGGCGAATCGGCACCATCGCCAAGCCCGGCGAACCCGGCGGTGACAGCTGGAATGGGATTCCCTTCATGTCGCGCAGCGGCGCTTCAATCTGGACGCCCGGCAGCTACGATCCGGGCACCGGCCTCGCATACTTCGGCACCGGCAATACCTATGACACCGGCCCCCTGCTGCCGCTGAAAAATGTCCCAGGTGTCAGCAACGACGCGCTGTTCACCAATTCGACACTGGCGGTGGATCCTGAAACCGGGAAGCTCGCCTGGCATTTCCAACATTTTCCGAACGATCAATGGGACCTCGACTGGGCCTTCGAACGACAGCTCGTGGACCTGACGATCGACGGCAAACCTCGCCGGGTACTCATCACCGCAGGCAAGATCGGCATCTACGACGCACTGGATGCGAAGACGGGCCGATATCTCTTCTCGATTGACCTTGGTTTGCAGAACATCGTGAGCGCCATCGATCCGGTCACGGGTCGAAAACAGGTGAACACCAATCTGTATCCCGGCGACGGCAACGTCAAAATGGTCTGCCCGCATGGCGCGGGCGCGAAAAATTATCTGCCGGCCTCGTGGAATCAGCAGTCCGGGATTCTGCTGATGCCGCTCAATGAGGCCTGCATGGACATCTTTCCCGTGCCGGGCGGCGGCGCGGGGCTCGCGTTGTCATCCGGCGTGAACTGGGGCATCCGACCTCGCCCCGACAGCGATGGGAAGTACGGACGGCTGGAGGCGCTCAATCTCGCCACGCGAAAAGTGATCTGGACGGTGCGTCAGCGCGCACCCCTCACCTCCGGTGTCCTGGCGACCGCCGGAGGACTTGCCTTTGTCGGGACCATCGATCGGGTGTTCCACGCCTACGACAGTGCCACCGGCAAGGAAGTCTGGCACAGCCGCCTGAACGACGTGTCGAGCTCGAGTCCCATCGCCTTCGCGGTGCACGGCAAGCAGTACATTGCCATCGTAGTGGGCGCGGGCGGCTTCCATAGCCGAAGTTTCGCACCGCTCGTGCCCGAGCTGCAAAACCCGGCAAACCGCGGTGCCACCGTCTGGGTTTTTGCATTGCCTTGAAGGATACTGTCGAGTATGCGCAACCCCATTCTTTTCCTGGTCTTCGCCGCGGGCTGTTACCTGATCCCGTGCACGGCGTTGACGGCAGAGCCTGCGCCCACCGAGACGCGCCTCGCCGCTCAAAACGCGCTGTTTGAAGCGCAGTTCCAGTCCGACCTCAAAACCCACCCCGAGTTCGCAACGTCCATCGGCGACTATCGCTACAACAATCAGCTGGATGACTACTCGCTGGTGGCAATCGCACGGGCCCACGCCGATGACGAGGCGTTCCTTGCGCGCCTGCGGGCCATCGCGACAACCGGCTTTTCCGAACAGGACACGCTCTCCCACGAGGTCATGCTGCGCATGCTGCGGCAGCGCATCGATGACTATCGGTTCAAGGAATACGAGATGCCCGTCAATCAGATGAACGGGCCGCATGTTGACCTGGCTGATCTGCCGCTCGCGGTGCCATTCAACTCACTGAAGCAGTACGAGGACTACATCGCGCGCCTGCATCAGATCCCGCGAGTGTTCCTGGAAACCGAAGAGGTGCTGCGTGCGGGCCTGAAAGACGGGCTCATGCCCGTGCGCTTCCTGCTCGAAAAGGTGCCGGTGCAGTGCCAGGGCGTTGTCGCCGCGGATCCGTTCCTGCTGCCCACCAGAAAGTATCCCGTCGCCATCACTGCGGCAGAGCAACAACGTCTGACCCGGGAGATCACCGAATCGGTCACCAATGAGGTGCTGCCGGCTTACCGGGCTTTTGCCGACTTCATTGCCACGCAGTACGCGCCGCATGGCCGCACCGGGCTGTCGGTAAGCTCGCTCCCCGGTGGCGAACGCCGCTACGTCAACGACATCCACAGGGCAACCAGCGTCCGTAATCTCACGCCGGCGCAGATTCATGAGATCGGCCTGCGCGAGATCGATCGCATTGAAGGCGAGCGGCTGGCCCTTGCGCACAAGGCCGGATTTGCCGATGTCGCATCCTTCCGCAAATCGATTGAAACCGATCCGAAATATCGTCCGACGTCCGCGCAACAGATCGTCGATGACTTCCGCCACTACATTGACCAGATGCAACCCAAGCTGCCGGGACTGTTCGGCTACATCCCGGGTTCTCCGGTGACGGTGGAGGCCATTCCCGACTTTCAGTCCGCCAGTCCCACCCATTACCAGACCGGAACTCCGGACGGTAAGCGCCCCGGCCGAGTGGTCGTGGCCACCTCGAATTTCGCACAGCGCACCCTGATCAACGACGAGGCCACCGCCTATCACGAGGGCATACCCGGACACCACATGCAGCTCTCGGTGGCACAACGGATGACCTCCCTTCCCAAGTTCCGCCAGCATGTCCATATCTCCGGCTACATTGAAGGCTGGGCGCTCTATGCCGAACAGCTCGGCAAGGAAATCGGCTTCTATCAGGATCCCGGCAGCGATTACGGCCGGCTCACCAGTGAGTTGTTTCGCGCCGCGCGCCTCGTCGTCGATACGGGCCTGCATTCTCAAGGATGGACTCGCGAGCAGGTCGTCGAGCTGCTGCGCAAAACGGGACTGGATGAACCGATGGTGCAGTCAGAATCCGACCGCTACATCGCCTGGCCGGCACAGGCCCTGTCGTACAAGTTGGGGCAGCTCAAATTCCGTGAGTTGCGCGCCCGCGCCCAGCGCAAGTTGGGAGCGAAGTTCGACATCCGCAGCTTTCACGATGAAATGCTCAGTGGCGGAGTTCTGCCGCTTGATCTGCTGGAGGCACGCACCGATAGCTGGATCCGGGCCCAGCAACACGCGCAGTAACCGCAGTCACTCAAGCAGTAGCTTCAGGCTGTGACCCGCCTTGCTGCGAAGCTGCTTGGCGCTGCGCCTGGATGCTGTAGGACAACTACGCTTTCTCGCCTTGGACCTCGGCCAGATTGGTCAACTGAATCGTGCGAGCCGCCTCCATCAGCGCGCGGGCGGCGGTGATGTCTCCGGACATATTCGCTTCAGTTTCCGGCGCGATTTTGTCCAGGACCCCCGCCAGAACATCGATCAAATGCGCGATCTTGTCTCCCTCGCGGATCAATTGGGCGATCGCACCCGGCGTGTGCTCTTTGATAAACGCGGTAAATGCTTCCGCATCGCGGTCGGCGCCTGCCAGGGCGAAACGCGCAATTCTTTCCAGAATGTCGTCTGACTGCCACAGTCCGGCATTTTGCGGTTGGTGCTTCAAACTGATCGCCGCGGCCTTCGCCGCACAGGCGGCGGCAAGCGCCAACGTGACCGCGCCAGCAGCGCCGGCACCCGGGGACACCCGCTTGCCGCCGATGGTGTCTATCAGCTCTTCCACCCGCATTTGCGCGATGCTCGAAGGATTGCCCATAGGTCCTTGTCTTATCCACAGGCCGATGCGTGTCAAACAGAGTTTGCCTTAGACGGTTTGCTGGTGTCATCCTCGCCTTGCCATCCAGAATAACCAGTCGGGGGACTTTATGCGTGCAGGGACTCTACGGCCAAGCGTCATTGTCGTGTTGGGCGGCATCATTGGTTTTGCGGCGGGTCTTGCCAAGGCCGACGTCACTATCGAGCAGAGCATGTCCATCGAAGGTGTCGGCGCCATGGCGTTCGGCAACATGAGCGGAACGACCAAAACAATCATCTCGGGAGATAAGTCACGCACCGAGACCGAGGTAAAGATGCAGTCAAAGCTGGTCGGCTTTCTGGCGCGCAACGCCACCGGCCCCAGCGCCGAGATCGTGCGACTCGATCAGGACACGATTGACCATCTCAATATCAACAAGAAGGAATACACCGAGACCACCTTTGCGCAGATGCGCGCCCAGATGCAGAAGCTGTCCGATCAGATGGATCAGAGGCCGGAAAACAAGCAGGCATCCGCAGTGGACCAGTCCAAGTGCGAATGGCTGCCGGCCAAGGTTTCTGTGAGCAGAACCGGGGAGAAGGGGCAATTCGCCGGCTACAACGCCGAGCGCGCCGTCATTACCGCCTCGCAGCCGTGCCAGGACAAGGACAGCGGATCGATCTGTGAAGTTGCGGTGATCCTGGATCAATGGCTGTCCAACGACTTCGCGCAAAACCCGGAGGTGCGCAAGTTCTACAGCGCCTATGCGATGAAGATGGGTCTTGACGCAGCGAGTCTGCAGGATGTATCGCAAAGGGCGAAGAGTCTGTTCAGCCAGTACAAGGGCATCTGGACCGAAGTTGCGACCAAGATGCAAGGCATGAAGGGCTATGCCGTGAGAAGCAGCTTTACGCTGGCCCTGGGCGGCGCTCAGTGCAAGGATTCGAAGGCGGGGGAGAGCCAGGCGAGTGGCGGCGGTGACGACTCGGGGAACTCCGGCGGCCTCACGGGGCTGGCCGGCAAACTCGGTGGACTCTTTCACAAGAAGAAAGACGATGCCGACACACCTGCTGCGCAACCGGCGCCCACGGTCGCCCCCGTACCGCTACCTCCGGGGGATGTGGCGTTGATGACCGTGTCGTCGCAACTGGTTTCCATCTCGACAGACAGCGTGGATCCGGGTGCCTTTGTCGTCCCAGCCGATTTCAAGAAACAAGAGCTCAAAACGCAGTGAACTACGTGCCCCCGAAGGTCTGGGCGTGGACCATGGGAAGCGGCGGAAGATTCGCCAATATCAACCGTCCGGTCGCCGGGGCGACGCATGAGAAGGAATTGCCGATCGGGCGTCACCCGTTGCAGCTTTATTCCCTGGCGACGCCCAATGGCCAGAAAGTCACCATCCTGCTGGAGGAACTGCTGGCGCTTGGGATTGAGGCAGCGCAGTACGATGCCTGGTTGATCAGGATCGGAGACGGTGAGCAGTTTGGCAGCGGTTTCGTCGCGGTGAATCCGAATTCGAAAATCCCCGCATTGATGGATCGCAGCGGTCCTCGGCCGATCCGCGTCTTCGAGTCGGGCGCGATCCTGCTCTATCTCGCCGAGAAGTTCGGCGCCTTTGTGCCGCAACAGCCCGGTGCGCGTGCCGAATGCCTGTCATGGCTGTTCTGGCAGATGGGCAGCGCCCCCTATTTGGGCGGCGGCTTCGGCCATTTCTACGCCTATGCGCCGACCAAGATCGAATATGCGATTGATCGGTTCGCGATGGAGACCAAGCGCCAGCTCGATGTGCTGGACAGGCACCTCGCGGCCCATGAGTACCTGGCGGGGAGCGAATACAGCATCGCCGACATGGCCGTCTGGCCCTGGTACGGGGGCCTGGTGAAGGGCTGGCTGTATGAGGCCGCCGAGTTTCTCGCGGTTCAGGATTACCAGCATGTGCGGCGCTGGGCCGATGCCGTCGCGGCACGTCCGGCCGTTCGGCGCGGACGGATGGTCAACCGGATTTCCGGCGAACCTGCGGATCAGCTGCACGAACGCCACGACGCCAACGACTTCGAAAGCGGAACGCAGGACAAGATCGGTCAGCGGACCTGAGCATGCGCAGCTCGGATCGCCTGCGAATCGCCGGGGTCGTTTTTGTCTTCCTGTGGTTTTTCATCGGCGGGATTGCCCACTTTGTCGCCACCGACACCGAAATGCGGATCGTGCCGCCCTTCATCCCGTGGCCCAGAGCCGCCGTTCTGGTGACCGGCGTGTTTGAACTGCTGGGTGCCTTAGGTGTGCTGCGGGCCAGGCTGCGGCCGGCAGCGGGTGCGGGCCTGTTGCTGCTGACGCTGGCGGTGACGCCGGCCAATGTCTATATGCTGCAGCGATGGGAACTGTTTCCCATCCCCTATTGGGCGCTGGTCGCCCGACTGCCGCTGCAGGCGGTGCTCCTGGTTATCATCGCCTGGAGCACCGAGGTGACGCGCCTGCTCAGGCCTTCAACGCGCGCGCCACATACGATTTAGGTACCCGCGTGCGTGGCACATCCTCGTCGAACCAGCTGCGCACATCGTGGTCCAGGCCAACGCCGTGCATATAGTTGTACAGCGCCTTTTTCAGCGCGGCGCCGAAGCGGTCGTGGTCGATACCGGTGGCGTCCGTGAAATTGATGTCGTTGCTGGCGAATGTAGCGTTGTGCGGCGGTGACAAGGTAACCCCGTATTGTTCCGGGTGCTTGCCGACGGGCGAATGCACGGTGCACGTGAAGCGATGGAAAAAACCGGATTGTATGCATCCGGCAGCAAACAGCTGGCGAACGTATTCCAAGGCGTCGACGGTGTCCTGGGCCGTTTGCGTGGGAAAGCCGTACATCAGATAGGCGTGCACGAGGATGCCGGCGTCCGAGAACGCCCGGGTCACCCGGGCGACCTGCTCAACCGATACTCCTTTCTTCATCAGCTTGAGCAGCCGGTCCGACGCCACTTCCAGGCCGCCGGTGATGGCGATACAGCCGCTGTCGGCGAGCAGCTGGCACAGCTCCGCATTGAACGACCTTTCAAAACGGATATTGCCCCACCAGGAGATCTCCAGCTTGCGTTGCAGCAGCGCGCTCGCGAGTGACTTGAGTGCCTTCGGCGGTGCCGCTTCATCGACAAAATGAAATCCGCTCTGGCCGGTCTCGCGAATCAGGGTCTCGATCCGGTCCATCAATACATCGGTGAGCGTCAGATCGTAGCGCGAGATGTAGTCGAGATTCACATCGCAAAAGCTGCACTTTTTCCAGTAGCAGCCGTGGGCGACGGTGAGTTTGTTCCAGCGACCGTCCGACCACAGGCGGTGCATGGGATTGAGCATGTCGAGCAGCGACAGATAGTCGTTCAGCGGCAAGCCATCGTAGGTCGGCGTACCGGTCGCCGAGGCCGCAATGTCGGGCTCCTTGTGATCGACATAATGAAGCCGGCGCGTATACGTGCGTACCAGCTGCTCGAGCGGTCGTTGGCTCTGCAAATGCTCTATCAATGCGAGCAGTGGCCGCTCGCCGGCGTCCAGTGTGACGAAGTCGAAGTAGTCGAAGACACGCGGTTCGTTCATGGCGCGCAACTCGGTGTTGCAGTAGCCGCCGCCCAGCACCGTCACGATGGCCGGCTGGGTCTGCTTGATGGTCTGCGCAACGCGAAAGGCGCCGTACACATTGCCGGGAAACGGTGCGGTAATGAGCACCAGAGTCGGGTCATGGTCCGACACCGCCTTGAGGGTCAGCGCATGCAGGGCGGTGTCCACGAGAGTGCGCGGCGCTTCCAGTGCCGCGCGCAAGAGATCGAATGTCGGTTGGCTCGCCGCCAGGGATTCAGCGTAACGCACGAATTCGAAGCGCGGATCCACGGCGTCGCGGATGACATCCGCCAGATCGTTCAGATACAGGGTGGCGAGGTGTTTGGCGCGATCCTGCAGCCCCAGCGCGCCGAACGCCCAGTCGAGCGCATCGCCTGCGCCTGATCCAGTATCCAGATAGTGATCCAGCGACGCGAAACGCGGGCCTTCGGGCAGGAAATGTCGTGAGGCAATGCGATGGGCGAGGCTTGGATCGCGACCCTGCAGGAATCGGATCACCGGCGTGATGGTCGTCCGGTAGAGCTCAAAATGATCTGAAAAGAAACGCACCGCGGGAGTGCGTTGCCGGCGTGCCAGCGCTTCGGTCTGCTCGTGAATGCCCTCCAGGCCCTGCATCGACAGCAGTTGCAAGGCGACACCGAGGGAGAGATCCGTCTGGCGTGCGGCAAAGCCGCGCGCTCGCAGAAAGCCCGTGAGATACGCCGTGGAGGGATACGGCGTGTTCAGCTGAGTCATCGGCGGGATGATCGAGAGGATGCGCGGTGCGGGCGTCATGATCCTAAACGGCGGGGCAAGTGATTGAATCTACAGGCTATCAGTTCCGGTGTGCACCCCGCCAGAATGCGGTGTAGATTCCGCAACGACGAACAAGATCAATAAGGGGGTGGCTATGGCCTTAACTTCGAAGGCGGCGCGGTCGGCATTGAGCCTGATCCTGGGGCTGGCGCTGTGCGCCCACGCCTTTGCGACCGACGATGCCGCGCGGCTCGCGGCGCTCAAATCCCGGATCAAGGCGATCGCTGCCGAAACGACTTACGTCGAGGCCATCACCAGGATCCAGCGACTGGGCCGCGCCTTCGGTTACTACACCGACAAGGGCTACTTCGGCGAGGCGGCCGATCTGTTCACGGACGATGGCACGTTCCAGTGGGGCGTGGATGGCGTCTACAAGGGCAAGGCCCACATCCGGGAACTGCTGACCCGCCATGGCGGCGGCAGCCTGAAAGAAGGTCCGGGACTGCCCTTCGGCCGACTCAATCTGCGGATGCAGCTGCAACCGGTGGTGACGGTGGCCGCCGATGGCAGCAGCGCCCACGCCCGCTGGCGCGAATGGGGCCTGCTGGGTGAGTACAAGAAGTCGGCCACCTGGGGCGATGCCATCATCGAAGACGACTATGTGAATGACAATGGCGTGTGGAAGATTTCCGCCCGCCGGTATTACCTCAACTTCGAGGCGCCGTACCAGGGCGGTTGGGCATCCCTCAAGCCCGTCGCCGGTAGCTGGCAGTCGGCCGTTGCCCGGGACTTCCCAGCCGATGCCCCGACACCCGCGCCGTACCAGCCGTTTCCGGCCGTGTTTGTACCAGCATATGACTACGCCGGCACGCTGCGGGCGATTCAAAGCCGCGCGCCCTTCGATGCGCCCAAGCGCCCGGCCGATGCGCTGGGGCGACTGGAGACGCTGGCCGATGTGAAGGAGCTGCAGCTGGCCCGCGCGCATTCGGTGCGTGCCATCGAGAACCTGCAGGCAATGTATGGCTACTACATCGACAAGGGTCAGTGGCAGAAGGCCGCCACGCTGTTCAGCCGGGATGGCACCTACGAGTTCGGCCAAAGCGGCGTCTACGTCGGCAACGCCCATATCGAGCGCGCCCTGTCCCTGATGGGGCCGCCGGGGCTCGAGCAAGGTCAGCTCAATAACTATGTGATGGTGCAGCCGATCATCAATGTATCGGATGACAACCGTACCGCGAAGGCACGCTGGCGCAGCGACGTGCAGCTGGCGCGCGGCGGAAAAGGACGCTGGGGCGGCGGTGTCTACGAGAATGAGTACGTGAACGACAAGGGCACCTGGAAGTTCAGCGCGCTGCATTACTACGTCACCTTCTGGGGTGACTATGACCAGGGATGGGCCGCCAAGCCCTATCCGATGGATCCGCCCAGCACTACGATCCCGCCGGACCGGCCGCCGACCGTCGTGTACCAATCGTTTCCCAAGTTGCAGGTCGTGCCGTACCACTACAACAATCCCGTCAGCGGCAAGCCCATTCCGGCCGAGCACGAGTAACGCCATGCTGAAACCATCACGGAGAATCCCAGGTTCGCTCAAGCGCCTGATGCTGGCGATCGCGCTGGTCGCATTCGCTGCGTCAGCGGCGCGGGCACAGGAGGCTGCGGAACTGAAGGGCATCGAGCAGCAGCTGAACGGTCTGGGCGATCGTATCCAGCGCCTGCAGGATCTGACTGAGATTGAGATCGTGCAGGACGCCTACGGCTACTTTGTGGACAAGGCGCAGTGGCATTACCTGGCGGATCTATTCGCCGATGATGCCACCCTGGAGATCGGCGGCAAAGGCGTTTTCCTGGGCCGCGCGCGCGTCTTCGAATATATGCATGTCGGGCTCGGACCCATCGGGCCGCGCGATGGTTCACTGATCGATCATCAGCAGTTCCAGTGCCTGCCCACGATCAATGCGGATGGCGTAACGGCCCAGATACGCTGCATCGCCTTTGTGATGAGCTCAGGCGGTTGGGGACACAATTACTATGAAGACAGGTTCGTCAAGATAAACGGGGTGTGGCAGTTCCAGAAGCTGCGAGGTCCGTTCAACATGTATTCGGGATACAAAGTCGGCTGGCTCGACAACACGATTCTGAATACCTACCCTGAAAAGTGGCCGCCGTGGCCGGATCTGCCGCCCACCGTCATCTACCTGACCTACCCGAATTATTACGTCGAGCCCTTCCACTATCCGAATCCGGTAACCGGGAAACCGATGCCGCCACCGAGCCCCCGGGCGGGCGGTGAGGCGTTTGGCAGGTAAGGCGCGCATCTACCAGCAGCAGGGAACTCACATGTCAACAAAGGAACCGTCCATGAATTCCATCGAATCCGATCAGACCAAGAGTGATCGGCGCAGATTCCTAGGATCGCTGGCCGCAGGCGCAGGTTTGCTCGCCGCGCTCAGTGCCAGTTCGGCCGCCATTGCACAGCAGGCCGGAGGCCCACCGCCGCCTGGATTTCCGCGGCCGCCACCGCCGCCCGAGCCGGCGGTATCGCAGCCGCCGCCGATGCGGGATGTAAAAGGCAAGACCGCCTACATCACCGCCTCATCGGACGGCATCGGGTTGGGCATTGCCCGCGCCTTCTCGAATGCCGGGATGAATGTGGTCATCGGCTACCGCAACGAAAAGCGTCTGGCCGAGGCGCTGCCGCTGTTCCCGAAGGACGCCCCGGTCTTCCCGGTCAAGCACGACGTGGTAGGGCAAGAGGGCTGGGTAGCGCTGCTCGAAGCCGTAAAAGCCAAGTACGGCAAACTGCATGTGGTCGTGAACAACGCCGGCATCAAGACGTTCGCAAAGGCGAGCGAGTCAACTGCGGAGGTGTGGAAGCAATCCATTGATGTCAACTTCGGTGCGATCTACAACAGCGTCAACGTGATCCTGCCGCATATGAAGGAACACAATGAGGGCGGCCAGTTCATCACCACGGCGTCGATGAGCGGACTGCTGCCGGCCGTGACCGCCGGCATCTACACGACGACCAAATTCGCGGCGGTCGCCATCATGGAAGCGCTGCGCATTGAACTCGAAGGCACGAACATCGGCACCTCGGCATTCTGTCCGGGCGGAGTCAGCACCGATAACCGCCCGCCGGGTTCGCGTCCGCCGCCGCCGCCGCTGCCGGATGGGCGCCAGCGTCCCCCCTTCAACCCTCTGTCGACCATGAGTCCGCTTGAGGCCGGCGAACGGGTGCTGAACGGCATGCGCAACAACGATCTGTTCATCCTCTCGCACCCGGAATTCAGGGAGGGTATGGCGGAGCGCTTCAACTCCATCCTCCTGTCATGCCCGGACGAGGCCTTCCCCGCCGAACGCCTGCCGAGCGAGATTCGCACCCGGCACACCGGAATCTATCCGCGGGAAGTGGTGCACCGGATGCAGCGCCGCGACACGTATCGGGCCTAGCGGCAGGGCCTGTCTGGTCCGCCGCGGCGTGTGACTCACACGCCGCGGCGGATCAGGCCTCTGACCTTGCGCAGCGCATCAAGGGCGTTTTTCCCAGACGGCAGCCTAAGGATTTGGCACTATCCATGGCCTTGAGGCTGAGGAGAATTGCCGAAATGCGAGTACGAGTGATCCGTCTGTTACGAATCCTGCTTTCTGCGTCCCTGATCGCGGTCACCCTGAGTGCCACCGCGGCGAGCGTAAATGGTCCGGTGGTGGTGCTGCCGAACAGCTATTACCTGCAGCCCGACCAGGGCGGCCAGACCAAGCTGGTGAAGCACGACGGCAGCCGCCTGCTGCCCGGACATATTGCAGCCTATCTCGTGGCGGGCCAGATCGTGGTCGGCGCCATTGGCGACGTACCGGCCTCTGCCCATCACTTCACGAATGATCTGGAGTTCACGGGCGCGAGTGATACGAAATATTTCATTCTCGACACGGCGACCGGCAAACTCGAGACCAACCTGGACGAGGCGGCCTGGCACAAACGCAGTCAGGAGCTCGGGCTGCCCGCTGAGATCCACATTTACCCGCCACTGCCGTGGCAAAACTGAAGATATCGCGTAAGTAAAAGGGGGGCCTGCAATGTCTGCGATCCTGAATCGTTGGGCGCGCCTGGTGACGTCCGCGGGGGCCATCGCAACCCTGACATTGCTCGCGACCGGGGCAGCCGCGCAGAGCGGCGCCGCGCTGCCGCCGAATGTTGGCAGCGGGGATTGCGACCGCGCCTGCCTGCAGGGCCTCGCCGAGAAGTTCCTCGCCGCGCTGGTCGCCCATGATCCGAGCCTCGTGCCGCTCGCCAAGGGCGTGCGTTATTCCGAGAACAGTGTGCCGTTGCCGATACCCGACGGCTTCTGGAAGAACGCAACGGGGGTGCGGCCCTATCGTCTCTACATTGTCGATCCCGAGTGGGGGACCATCGGTTTCTACGCGCGCATGCTGGAGAACGGATCGCCGGTCATCGTCAGCACCCGGCTGCGGGTCTACAGTCATCAGCTCACCGAAATCGAACTGATCGTGACCTCGGAGCGCGGGCGTGCGGATCCGGCCGGATCCGCGCCCGCACCGCCCGACTACCTCGGAGACAGACCGCGCCCCGAATACACCCAGGCGGTACCCGTGGCGCAGCGGCGTTCCCGCGAGGAGCTGATGAAGATCGTCAACTCCTATTTCACGGGCATCGAAAACAATACGGGCGACAAGCCGCCGCTGTTCTCATCGCACTGTCAGCGCCTGGAGAATGGCCGCCCGACCTCGAACGTCGCGGTCACGCCAGGACGGGATCCGGGCGGCATCAACATGAGTTGCGCCGCGGACCTGGCCATGGGTTATCACCGCAATGACAACCGCATCCGCAGCCGGCGGATCATGGCGGTTGATCTGGAACACCAGGTCGTGATGACCAGTGTCTACTTCGATCACGAGAATGACGCCTCGATCCGCAGCTATGTACTCAAGAACGGCAAGACGGTCGCGGTGACCGACACGTCACCCTCGACACTGCAGGCACATGAGACCTTTTCCGTCGACAAGGAAGGCATCAGTCAGGTGGAGGCGGTATTCACCAACGTCACCTACGGCACGCGGCCGTATTTTGATACCGGCTTTCACATGAACAGTGCGCAGGCGGTGGCGGACGGCTTCGAGGAATACCAGCGCTAGGATCCGCGGGATCGCCAGGGCGCCATGCTGGTGAAGATGCCATGTTGCCAAGGTTGCGAACAGCGTTGCGGGAGGCGGGTGATCCGCTCAAGGCCGCGACCATGCAGGCATACATGAAGTCTGCGATGCCCTATCACGGGGTGCCGACTCCGCTGCTGCGCCGGATATTCAAGATGAGCTTTGCGGATGTGCAGTTTGCGAATGCTGCACAGTGGCGGGGGCAGGTATTGGATTTGTGGCGCAAGGCGCGGTATCGCGAAGAGCGTTACGCCGCCTTGCACCTGGCGGGCGACCGTCGCGCGCAGGCTTTCCAGACCCCGGCTGCCATGAAAATGTATGAGGAGCTGATCGTCAGTGGTGCCTGGTGGGACTACGTCGACGACATCGCCTCGCACCGTGTCGGCCCCATCCTGCGCGACCATCCCGCCTCGATGCGACGCAAGATGCTGTCGTGGAGCAAGTCTGCCGACATGTGGAAGCGACGCACGGCAATTATCTGTCAGCTGGGCTTCAAGCAGGACACGGACCTGCCATTGCTGTATGCCTGCATCGAGCCTTCGCTGGGCTCGCGTGAGTTTTTCCTGCGCAAGGCGATCGGCTGGGCGCTGCGCCAGTACGCCTGGACGGACCCATCGGAAATCAGGCGGTACGTCCGCCGTAACACCGCCCGGCTGAGCCCGCTGAGCAGCCGCGAAGCGCTGAAGAACATTGGCGCCTGAGGCGTCGCGAGTCAGAATACCCCGCTGCCTGTCATCCCCTTTTGCCTCCAGGACGTTCCTTACCCCGAGGAGACCGTCAGCCGCTAGATGCCGAATTACGCCCGCAAAGGACCCTACGTGGCGGCGCTGGTCGCCCTGGCGCTGGCCGGCTGCGCGTCTGCGCCTCAAAACGCCTCAAATACTGTCAAGTCCCCGGATATGCCGTGGCTTGAGCGGCTCACCTTCGGAGTCGATTCAGCGACGTTGGCGCAATACCGCAAGCTCGGCCGGGACGGATTCCTGGAGGCACAGCTGCAGGCGACGGACGAACACCTGCCGGAGGCCGTGGCGCAGCAGATCGCCCAGCTGCCCATCGCCCAGGGCGACGCGCGGCGACTGATCACGGGTATCGTTGCCGAGCAAAAGCGCATCAACACATTGCCGGATGGAGCGGAGAAGCAGGCCGCGCGCCAGGCGCTCAACGAGCAGGGCAATCAGGCCGCCTACGAGGCGCGGCGCCGCGAGCTGCTGCGCGCAATCTATTCGCCGGCTCAGCTCAAAGAGCAGATGGTGTGGTTCTGGCTCAACCATTTCAGCATCTTCGAGCAAAAGGCGAACATCAGATGGCTGATGGCGGACTACAGCGAGCGGGCGATCCGGCCGCATGCCCTCGGACACTTTCGCGACCTGGTCATGGCGACGCTGGAACATCCGGCCATGCTGCAGTATCTGGACAACGCGCAGAATGCCGCCGGACACATCAATGAGAACTATGCGCGCGAGCTCATGGAACTGCACACGCTGGGCGTTGATGCCGGCTACTCGCAACACGATGTGCAGGAGCTGGCCCGGGTGCTTACCGGTGTCGGTATCGGCGGTGCCGAGCCGCCCAAACTGCGGCCGGAATTGCGCGGCTACTACGTGCGCGACAACGCGTTCGAGTTCAATCCGGCGCGCCACGACTTCGAACCCAAGACGCTGCTGGGGCACCCTCTGACCCGCCACGGCTTTGCGGAAGTATCCGAAGCGGTTGAACTGCTGGTGCACCAGAAGGCCTGCGCGCGCTTCATCTCGCGCAAGCTTGCGGTGTATTTCGTCGGCGACGAGCCGCCCGCGGCGCTGGTGGATCGCATGGCGAGGATGTTCGAGGAATCCGATGGCGATATCGCCGCGGTGCTGCGCACCCTTTTCACCTCCCGTGAACTTGCCGCACAGGCAGGCCACAAACTCAAGGACCCGATGCAGTACGTGGTGTCCGCGGTGCGTCTGGCCTACGACGGAAAATTGATCCAGAACATGCATCCGGTGACCGGCTGGCTCGCCGCCCTGGGGGAGACTGAGTTCGGGCACCAGACGCCGGATGGCTATTCCCTGCAGGACGCGGCGTGGTCGAGTTCCGGACAGGTGAGCCGGCGCTTTGAGATTGCGCGCACCATCGGTTCCGGCAGCGCCGGGTTGTTCGATCCCGAGAACGGCGGTCCCGCAACGGTGGTGGGATTTCCGCTGCTGACCACACCGGTGTACTACGCGGTGCTTGAACCGTCGCTGTCGGCCCAGACCCGGAACGCCTTGCAGGGCGCGCGGTCTCAACAGGAATGGAACCTCTATTTGCTGGCCTCACCCGAATTCAACTCTCGCTGACTCGCTGGAGCGCCCCATGAACCGCCGACACTTCATCCGCACCGGTCTTGCCGCCGCCCCGGCGCTGACCCTGACCGGCAGGTTGTTCGCGGCGCCTGCCGCAACGCCGCGCTTCCTGTGCGTATTCCTGCGCGGGGGCTATGACTGCGCCAACTTCCTGGTGCCCTGGTCAAGCGACTTTTACTACGAGAAGCGACCGAGGATCGCCATTGCGAAGCCGGACCCCGCGATTGCGGATGGGGCACTGGCGCTTGACTCGGACTGGGCGCTGGCGCCGGCCGTACGCGATTCGCTCGGGGCGCTGTATCAGCAGCGTCAGGCGCTGTTCATTCCATTCGCCGGCACCGATGACCTGTCACGCAGCCACTTTGAGACCCAGGACAGTATCGAGCTTGGGCAGCCGGTGCAGACCCCGCGCGATTTCCGTTCCGGCTTCCTGGCGCGACTCGCCGGCACGCTCAGCGGCTCGGCGCCGATCGCATTCACCGACACCTTGCCGCTGGCGTTCAAAGGCGACAGCGGCATCGCCAGCATTTCGCTGCAGCGGGCGGGCAAATCACCGTTTGACGCCACCCAGACCGCGGCCTTGCGCGGCATGTATGCCGGCAACGCGCTCGAATCCGCGGTGACGGAGGGTCTGGAGCTGCAGCAGGAAGTTGCGCAGGCGATGCAGGAGGAAATGCAGGCCGCCAACCGCGGGGCCATCAGCACCAAGGGTTTCGAGCTGACCGCCGAGCGCATGGCGAGATTCATGCGCACGCAGTACCGGCTGGGATTCGTCGACGTGGGCGGTTGGGACACGCATGTCAATGAGGGCGGAGCCTCGGGCGCGCTGGCGACCAATCTGAACAGCCTGGGTCGGGGGCTTGCCACCTATGCCGAATCCTTGGGCGATGAGTGGAACAACACCGTCGTCTTCGTGCTCTCCGAGTTCGGCCGCACTTTCCGCGAGAACGGCAACGCCGGCACTGACCATGGTCATGGCAGCGTGTACTGGGTACTGGGCGGGCGCGTCAACGGCGGACGCATCGCCGGCGAACAGGTGCGCGTGGGGCATGACACGCTGTTTCAGGACCGCGACTACCCGGTACTCAATGATTATCGCAGCATACTTGCCGGCATCTTTGGCACGATGTGGGGCCTTGGGCCACAGCAGCTGGACGTGATCTTTCCGGGCGCACGCCCGCTGGACCTCAAGCTGGTCTAGCGCCTCGGGCCCGCGACATCGCCGGGCTTGTCGTCGAAAATGCTGGCCGGTGCGCCGTGGTTGCTGAGGATGGCCTTGCGCCGCAGGAATCGCATGATCGAGTCCGGGCCGGTTCGTGAGCCACCGAGGCCCGAGACGCCAAAGCTGTGGGTGCCGATCTTGCGCAGCTTGGCAAAGGTCAGGAACGTGTCCTGGACGAACACGCTGCCCGCATTCACCTGTTCGGCAATCTGCTGACCCTGCTCCTCGGTGCCGGCAATCACCGAGGCGGTGAGACCGAACTCGGTATCGTTCGCCAGGGCGATGGCCTCCTCAACCGTGGTGAACCGCATCACCGGCAGGATCGGTCCGAAGGTCTCCTCGCGCATGAGGCGCATGGTGTGGTCCACCTCGGTCACGACGGTGGGACGCATATAGAGGCCGCCGCCCAATGCTTCGGTGATGCCGCCGGTCAGGATCTTCGCGCCCCTGGCCACCGCGTCCGCCAGGTGCGACTCCACGATCTGCGGCTGGCGCACGAAAATGAACGGACCGATGTGACCGTCGAGCGGATTCTGGTCATTCAGCGTCACTTTGCTCGCCTTCGCGACCAGCTCCTCGACAAAGCGGTCATGGATGGAGCTGTGCACGTAGACACGCTCCACCGAGTAGCACACCTGTCCCGTCGCATAGACACCGCCGCGCAGCACGGCGGTGGTCGCGCGGTCGATATCGGCGTCCGCGGTGATGATGGCCGGATCCTTGCCGCCAAGTTCCAGGAAGCAGGGAATCAGCCGCTGCGCACAGGCCAGCGCCACCTTGCGGCCGTTCGGCACGCTGCCGGTGAAACACACCAGATCCACATTCGCCACCACGTCCTCGCCGGTCCGGCCGTCGCCCAGCACGACGTCAAACACCTCGGCAAGTTCCGGTACGCGCCGCACGGTATGCATGAGCGGGTCGACGAAGCGGGGCGTCACCTCGCTGGGCTTCAGCAGCACCGCGGAGCCTGCGAACAGCGCCGGCACCGCATCCAGCAGCGACAGCATCATGGGCGCATTCCAGGGGCTGATGACGCCGACCAGCGGATACGGCACGAGCTGCGAGCGGATCGTCACGGTGGGCATGGTGACGGAGGGGCCGCTGACATGCGCCCGGGTCAACACGGCCTCGGCGTCCTCACACCAGCCATTGATGTTCGCCACGGCGATGAACGCCGTGAATTGCGAGGTATGGCAACCGCCGGTGTCCGCGCCGTCGGCCGCGCCGATCACCTTGGCGTGGGCCAGCAGTTCCCCGACCCAGCGACGCATGATCGCGATGCGCTCGGCGATCGGCCGGGCCGCCCATGCTTTCTGATTGCGACGCAGCCGTGCGGCTTTATGCGCGATTTCCTCGGCCGTGGCCGCCGCAAATGAGAACTCCGTGCCACCGGTGCGCGGGTTGCGGACCGGAATTTCCCGAATCTCACTGTCTGCCATACGTCCCCCCGTAGATCCTATCGGTCTGCCTTGAACCCGGGCGGCAGCGACGGCGGTACTGCGCCGCCTGCGCCCGGACGGGCCACCAGCTTGACCTCTCCCTTCCAGGGGACATCCGCCTGGGAACGCCAGGCGTTGATGAACAGGGTCTTGAACACCCAGCGGCCGTTGCTGCGCACGCAGAGGTCCTCGCGCGTGCCGATGCCGAACAGGAAATTGGTGCCGTAGTCGACATTGAACTGCGCGATCTGGAAAAAGCAGCGCACCTTCACGGCCTGCGCCTGCGGTTCCATGATGAAGTGATTGAACAGGTGCTGGCGGCCGAACCACCAATGCTGACGATCGTTCCACAGCTCGCGCACGCTGGCGAGAATCGCCGCGTGGCCCTTGACCTTGCCCTGCCACAGGTGATCGAACTCGGCATCCTCGGCGAAGGCCGACAGCAGCATGTCGGCATCCGCCAGATCCAGCCCCCAGGCGTAGCGCGCATACAGCTCAACGATCTCCGCACGGTCATCGGCGGATACGCGCGTCGGGTTCGAGTTGCCCATGGGTTCAGCTCCGGTTGGCGACTTTGCGCTTGAGGAAGTCATAGATGCTCTGCTCGCTCATCTGGCCGGCGTTGGCCAGCTCGCCATCCTGCGTGGCATACAGGACCTGATTGGACGCTCCCAGCACCACGAGCGCCGGAATTCCCTTCGCGATCGGATTGCCATAGCGCCGCGCGAGATACAGATTCTTGTCGAAATTGCGCACGTCGATTTTCACCACTTCGAAATGGCTATCGATGAGGTGGCGGCTACTGCCCTGCATGGCCTTGTCGAGGGCGCGGCAGTCGGGGCACCAGTTGGCGCCGAATACCAGCAGCACCAGCTTGTGATCACTCTGCGCCGCGCTGATGGCATGTTGCACATCGCCGGCCGCGTCCGCCTGCTCATCGTAGGGCCAGGGCGCGGCGTTCGCGAACGTGGTGATGGACGCCGCCGCGATCAGCAGCAGTAACTTCTTCATGGGCCTCTCCATGGCGCCATTGTCGGCGCTGGCGTCATAGTAAGCCAAGCTCCTTTGACCTGGCGGATCAGCCGGTGGGCATTTTTGTAGGCCAGTCAGTTACCCCGATGCAATGCCGAAAGCCCGCGTAAGATTCCGTCCGGGCATCTCGGCGCGTTGAGGGGGGATCGTGAGAGCGGACAAATCTGTGCTTATCGCTGCGGCCGCACTGTGTTGCGCGGTGGCCCAGGCGGCCTGGTCCCAGAATGCGGCGGACTGCGGCCGGCTTGGTGGCCTGTCGCTCCCTGACACCGGTGCCCTGACCGCTGCGGTGGTCGCAGCCTCGCAGTTCACGCCGCCGCCCCCGCCTCCTGCCCTGCCTCCTGAAGATGCGCAGGGAGCCAAGGACCAGGCCGCTGCCAAAGTGGCGCAGGCGGCGCTGATGCGCAGCTTGCCGGCCTTCTGTCGGGTCACCGGCACGATCAAGCCGGCGGTGCGCTTTGAAGTGTGGCTGCCGATGGCGGATTGGAATGGCAAGTTCCAGGGTACCGGCAACGGCGGCTATAACGGTGCGATCGTTTACACGGCGCTCGCCGGCGGACTGCTGAAGCATTTCGCCACCGCCAATACCGACATGGGGCATGTCGCGACAATCCCGGACCCGGCCAGCTGGGCGCTGCATCACCCGCAGCTGGTGGTGGATCAGGGGTATCGCGCGCAGCACGAGACCGCCTTGAAAGCCAAGGCCATCGTCGCGGCCTTTTACGGCAAGCACCCCAGTCGCTCCTACTTTGTCGGCTGTTCATCCGGTGGCTGGGAGGCGCTGACCGAGGCGCACCGCTATCCGCATGACTACGACGGCATTATCGCGGGGGCGCCGGCCTCCGAAGTGGTGCACCTGCATGCGGCCCAGATCTGGGGTTATATCGCCGCCCAGAAGATTGATGCTGACAAGATTCCGATGATTTCCGCCGCGGTGATTGCCAAGTGCGACGCCCGCGATGGGATCCAGGATGGACTGATCTCCGATCCCCTCGGGTGTAATTTCAAGCCCGCGGAGCTCGCCTGCACCGGGGGTCGGGACCCCAAGACCTGTCTGACGCCAACCGAGGTCAAGGCGCTGGAGCAGATTTACGCCGGTGCGCATTACGCCTCGGGCGCGCAGGTCTATCCGGGCTGGCCCCGCGGCATGGAGTTCGCGCTGGCGCAGGCACGCAGCGCGCGGGTCGCGGCGCTCGGCGCCGGCACCTTCCGTGACATGGTGTACGACGATCCGCAGTGGGATTTCCACACCATCAACTACGATCGTGACGTCAACGCGGCCGACGCGAAGATCGGCGCGGTCATGAACGACGGCAGCACCGATCTCGCGGAATTCCGCCGTTCCGGGGGCAAACTGATTCTGTGGCATGGCTGGTCGGACCCGCTGATCTCGCCGCTGCATACCATCGCGTACTACGGCAAGCTCGCCGCGTATCTGGCGCCCAAGGGCACCGACCAGGATACGGCGGTGAAGCAGGTCTCAGACTTCGCGCGGCTGTTTCTGGCACCGGGTGTCACGCACTGCGGGCGCGGCCCCGGCCCTGACACGTTTGACTCCGTCGGCGCGCTGGACGCCTGGGTGGAGCATGGCACTGCGCCCGACAGCATGATTGCGGCGCATAAGAGCGCCGGCAAGGTCGATCGCACCCGGCCGCTGTGTGCGTATCCGCACAAAGCCGTCTATAACGGCAAGGGCGACAGCGACGACGCGGCCAGCTTCAACTGCCAGTAATCCAGCGCCTTTAGCTGCGGGGCCGCTTGTCCGGCGGCGTTGCGGCGCAGACGTCCTCGGGCAACTCATAGCCCGGCTTCTTCACGTAATCCGCCTGGGCAGACCAGGCCTGCGTGAAAGTCTTGGGATCATCGATGGTGAGCTTCAGATGCAGGTGCTTGCCATCCTTGCTCAACTCATAACGTTCGGTGACATGCAGGGCATCGGAATGCGGCAGGCCGGCGTTGTCCAGCACCGTGCCGTCTTCAAAGCCGTTGCTGTCGATGACCAGGGCGTCGCCGTCCCACTTCGCCACTGAATACCCCAGGTAGTGGGGATCCACGTCGGTGGGCAAAGCCTCATCCACGTAGGCGCGGCGCGGCAGGCGGTTCAGCTGATGCACGAAGTAGATCACTTTGGGCTTCTGCAGGATCTCGAACGGCTCGCGCATCAGCATCAGTCGCGGCAGTCCGGGCGGCAGGCACTCAGTCGTCCCGTCGTACGAATAATCGCCCTTCGCCGCCGCAGCGCGATGCGCCTCGAAAACCTTCATGGCCTCCGGAGTCAGCGGCGGAGCGTGTCCGTCCACGGTCTTCAGCGCACCGACATGTGTGGTGATGGACCACACGCCGCTCAGATCCGGCGGGTCAGCCAGTGCATTGAGACTCACGGCGCCCAAGGCAGCGGCCGACAGCAGCAGGCGCAGGCGCTTCATTTGGCCACCGTGATGCCGTTCACCGGCGCATTGCGGTTGTTCTCTTCACACACGTACTCCTGCGGGCGCACATCGGGCCGCCAGCGGAAGACGCGTCGATAGCTATAAGGGTGCTCGAGGGTCACCGGATCCTCGACCGTCATGATGAGTTCGAGCGTCGCGCCGTTGTCGATTTTCCGGTAACGCTCGATCACATGTTCCTGGGTCGAATGGCTGCTGCCTTCATCATCGATGAAGGTGCGGTCGTTCAAGCCGATGGTGTCCACCACCAGGGTATCCCCCTCCCAATGGCCCACCGAGTCGCCGAGAAAGGTATGCGGCACATTCTTGGGGTGATCGCGGTTCAGCCAGATGCGCCGCAGGTTATGGGCCACTTCGTGCAGGAAGGTCAGGCGCTCTGGCGTCTGGACGATTTCGATGGGATAGGGGCTCTCCATGATGCGCGGCATGCCGTGCGGCATACACTGCGTGGAGGCGTCGGCCTCGGGGGTGCCGCGATTCTTGGCGCGGATCCGACGTTCGAGGATGGCCAGGTACTCGGGTTTCAGGGGTGGTGCGACGCCCGGTTCGGGTCCCAGCAGGTACTGATAGCCCGACATCCACCACACGCCATTCAGGTCATGGGGATCGGGATTTCCGGGGGGTGAGCCCGGCGGGGCCTTGTCCGCCCCGCGCAGACCCGGCGTCAACGCCAAGGTGGGGTCGCCGCTGTCATTCAGGGTCTTCGGCGGGGGAGCTGCCATCGTCGCCGCGGCGAAGAGGAGGCCTAAAAGCATCAGGGAAGTCTTGATTAAGTTACGCACTGGCTTGCTCTGCACCTTGGACTTGCGCGGTCAGTTGACGGAACCACGGAGGCGCCGATCATAGACGCGCAGCGGGATCCCGAACAGAGCGAGAGAACATTGTTGACTCAGCAGCAAGGTAGCCATGCCTGGGGTCCTGCGCGAAGCGCACTGCTTAGCTGGAATTACCAGCCCGTAGCTGTTGTAATCTCAACCTACATCGGCTGCCCGACCGGGTGGTCAGTCGGCGCCGAATGACCGGCCCGAAGGGGCAACGGGATCCCGGGGGGGGCGCTGCCGGGCCGTTCAAAGAGGTGCCAGTTGCAGGTTTGGAACGAGAAGCTAGCGCAAAATTGCGCATCGGCCAGCTTGGCCACGATCGGCGTGAGCGCAGGACTATTTGCTGCACGGCAGCAATTGCAGCAATGCCGCTACGTTTGTCATAACTTCGATGACTATGCGGGCCGGTCCGGAACATTTAACTTTCGTATTTCCTTGCATGGATCAAGGGGGAGTGGCGATGAATAGCAGAACAGTCCTGGGTCTGGTCCTGACACTAGGCGTCTGGGGTGGAACCGCTTCGGCGCACCACTCATTCGCGATGTTTGATGCGACCCAAACGAAAACGTTGGTCGGCACCGTGAAGCAGGTGCAGTGGACCAATCCGCACATCTGGGTGCAGATCATGGTCCCGGACCCGAAGACCGGTGTCGCGGCGGAATGGTCCATCGAGGGCGGCAGCCCGAATGGTCTGTCGCGCCAGGGCTGGCGCCGTTCCTCCATCAAGGAGGGCGATGCGATTGAAATGACCATCCATCCGCTCAAGGACGGAACCAATGGCGGCAGCATGATGAAGGCCATGATCAACGGTCAGCCCGTAGGTGGCGCACGTCCTGGCTGACGCGGCAAGTATGGAAGTCGAAATCCTGCGCCTCAGCGCGCAGCGTAATCAGATGGTGCCAGGTCAGCCGCTGGCGTATCCCCCGCGGCGCATCTGTCGATTCCACCGGATTGGCGCGCAATGCGCCGACCATCAGATCGAAACATGCCGCGATGGCGCAAGCCGACTCGTAGGACGCTGAGCCAGTCGATTCGATGCGCTGAATGGTGCGCAGCGCAAGCCCGGTGACGTCCGCCAGATGTTCCTGGCTCCAGGCCCGCTTTTGCCGCCACGCGCCGCCCGGCGGCATCGCTGCTACATCTTGTGCGTATCCATGCAGACGTTTTCTTTGATATTCATTCCCGGCTGACGCTTGAGCGTGAAGCGACTGGTCCAGGGCGCGGTGTAGAAATCCGGATCCGTGATGGTGACCGAGCCGTTGATGGTCTGCGGATCGCTCAGCGTATAACGCTCCTGCACGGTCAGCTTCTCACCGTGTGGCAGGCCCGAGTAATCGAGCCATGTCAGATCATTGAACGCCACACTGTCGATCACCAGCGTCTTGCCTTCGAAATGCGCCAGGGAAGAACCCAGATAGGTGGGATCGGCGTCCGCCGGCGGCATCGAGCCCCAGTAGATATTCCGGAAGGTGTGGTTGACCTCGTGCACGAAGTTCACGTTGCGCGTGGTCTGCAGGATCAGGAAGGGGTAGGGCGCGTACAGCAGCCGCGGAATGCCATGCATCAGGCACGTCGAGGTCGGATCGATCTTGTGATCGCCGCTCTTCAGGGCCGCCTGGCGCCGGTCGTATTCGGTTTTCCCTTTGGCCGTGAGCGGGGGCTCGCTGCCGTTGGCGGTGAGCAGATGAGCGCCCGCCTTGGTGTTCACCCACTTGCCGGTGAAGTTGGGCGTGCCCGCATCGGGTTGCTCGAAGACCGGCGCAGCATCCCCCGAGCCGGTTTGCGCAACCGCCGAGGTGGCGGCGAAGAGGGCCACCCACGCCATCGCGGCCAGTGCGGTGCGCGGCTTCACTTGGCCACCGAAATGCCGTTCACGGGCGCGTTGCGGTTGTTTTCCTCGCAGGAATATTCGGCGAGGTGGATATCACCACGCCACGGAAAGAGTCGCTCCGCCGTCCAGGGCTTGGTGAAATGCTCCGGGTCCTCAATCGTGATCAGATCGCGAATCTCGACCCCGCCAAACTTGTTGGTGAACTTGGTCATGCGCTCGGTGACCTTCAGCTGCAGGCCATGGGACAGGGATTCCTCATCGATTTGCGTGCGGTCATTGAAATGATCGGTGACGATGACCAGCGTATTGCCTTCCCAATGTCCGGCCGAATACCCGAGGAAGGTGCGCGGTGTATCCGCCGGCGCGGGCTTGCCATCCAGATGGATGAACCGCACGTTGTGGGCGACCTCGTGCAGCAGCGTGATCAGCCCCGGGGAATACACGAACTCGACCGGGTAGGGCGAGGCGATGAGTCGCGGCACGCCGTGCGGAAAGCACTGCGTTGGTGCGTCGGCAATGGGCGTGCCGGCCTTTTCCATATCCAGATGGTGCTGGCGACTGGCTGCCTCGAGCGGGGTCATGGGCAGCAGGCTCGCCGCTTCACCCGGCGACATCGGATGATCCGCCACGGGGCGGAAGGTGCGGTCATAGCCGCGCGTCCACCACACGCCGGAGAAGTCACGAGGATCCGTGGGCGCCGGGTTCTTGTTCCACTCCGCGGCTTCCGCGGCGGAGCGTTTATCGCGGGCTGCCGCGCGCGCCGCCGGATCGCCGCCGCCTTGGGGCGGCTGGGGAGGGCCGCCTTCCTGGGCAAGGGATACGGTCCAGATGACCGTGAAAGTGATTGCCAGCCATGCTGATCGACGCATGTTATCCCCCGTCAAAACGCGCGAAGCGCAAGTATACAACAAACAAATCAGGCGATTACCGGCGTTGCGGGATCAACTGTCGGCTCAAAGCTGCGCGGCCGGTGGCACGCATGCTCTATTATGCGCACAGCAAATAAGCGCCTAAGTCGCGCCTGAGAAGGGGGGTTCGAGATGCCAGCAAGCTCGGCGGATGATCTGCAGCGGCGCGCTTTCTACCTGGAAACGCGCACGCTGTTGCTGCTCGGCCTGGCATGGGGCTTCGCGTACATGGACCGGATGGCGGTCACCTTCCTGTCGCCGTTCATCGTCCCGGCTTTGCATCTCACCAATTTTGAGTTATCGGCGCTGCCCGCGGCGCTGGCATTCACGTGGGCGCTGGGTGCGTACCTGATCGGCTTCTGGTCCGACCGGGTCGGCGCCCGCAAACCCTTCCTGCTGGCGGCGATGCTGGTGTTCTCGGTGTGTTCGGTGCTGTCGGGGCTTGCGAACTCATTCTGGACCTTGCTTGCGGCACGGCTGGTGATGGGCGCGGTGGAGGGACCTTTTCTGCCGATCTGCCTCGCGATCCTGGTGGCGGTCACTGCGCAGAAACGCCGTGGCCTGAATGCCGGCATCATCCAGAATGTTTTTGGCTCGGTCATCGGCACCGCCCTCGCGCCTCTGGTGCTGGTGGCGCTGGCCACGGCGTACTCCTGGCATGCCGCGTTTTTTGTCGCGGGCGTGCCCGGATTGATTCTCGCGCTCTTGATCTGGTGGCTGGTGGACGAACCGCCCCGGGCCGCCGCGCCGCTCGCGGGTGCGGCCGCCGAACCCTCCGACTCGATCTGGACCATGCTGTCCACCCGCAATATCGCCCTGTGCTGCGGCATCAGCTGCCTGATGGTGGGCTCGCTGGTCGTCGGATCCATCTTCTTGCCCCAGTATCTGACCGTCACGCTCGGCATGTCACCGAAAACCATGTCGGTGATCATGGGCATCCTGGGTTTCTGTCCCGCCGTGGGCGGCGTGCTCGTGCCCCTGTTGTCAGACCGCCTCGGTCGGCGGCCGATCATGATCATCTTCTGCACGGTGATGGCGCTATGCCCCGCCGCGGCGCTGTGGCTACACAATCCGGTGGTGCTGATGACGGGCCTGATGGTCATCGGCTGGATCGGTGCCGGGGCGTTTCCGCTGTTCATGGGCGTCGTACCGTCAGAGACGCTGTCGCTGCGACGGGCTGCCACCGCGATGGGGCTGGTGATCGGCGTCGGGGAGATTGTCGGTGGAGTCTTGAGTCCGCTCAGTGCCGGAGCGCTGGCGGATCAATTCGGCCTGTCGGCGCCGTTGATACTTGCCGTAGCAATGCCGCTGGTGGCGGCAGTGCTGGCGTTGGGGCTGCTGGAGACCAATCCGCGCTTTGTGAGCCGGCCTGCCCCCCAATTGGCTTGATTCGCGACTATTCGTACAAAGGGGAAACCTCTATGAAGCATCCTGGAAATCACGCGCGTTTCGGCGGCATGATCGCCGGCATCGCCCTCGGCACCGTCCTGATCGTTTCCATGGTCGGCGTGAAGCCTGCGCTGGCGGAACAACCCGCGACCACGCTGCAGACGCTGCTCGACAAGCAGCAGATCCAGGACATGCTGGTCGATTACTACGCGCATCTGGGGAAGGGCGGCAGCGATTTTGGGGCCTACTATCTGCCCGATGGCACCATCGATGTGAACGGCATGAAGGGGCAGGGCGAAAAGGCCATCGCGGACGTGTACAAGAAGATTGGTGCCGGCACGCCGAAGCGGCCTGGTCTGTTCCGCATGCTGCTGACCAATGTCAGCATTGTCGTCAACGGCAATACGGCGACCGCGGAGACGCTCTGGACGGGGATCAATTCGCCGACCATCGAGGCGGCGCCGATCTTTGTTGAACAGGGTACCGAGCGCGATGACCTGGTGAAGGTCAACGGTCACTGGCTCTTCAAGCTGCGGGTCATTACCAGCAACGCGGGCCGGCAGAAGATGTTCCGCAAGAAGGAATAGAACTGATAGGCGGCGCGCTGCGCGAAGCAGCGCGCCTCCCCGTTACTTCGCCTCGACGATGGCCTTCATGTTCGCGAGCGCGGCCGTGAAGTTCTTGACGCGCTGATCGCGATCCTTGGTCTTCGCATCATCACTGGTGAGCGCCGCCTGATCCCAGATCAGGGTATAGAGGATCTTGGAGTGCCCTTTGCCGTTGGGGACCACTTCCAAAGTGCCGTGGTACAGGATGGTGGTGGTCGGCTGCGTATAGGTATACGAGTGGGCCGTCTTGGCCACCATGACCTCATCGATGCGATCGGCCAGGCGCCGCACGGTGCCCACATCGCCAGTGCCCGAGGTGAGGACGCAAGGCAGTTTCAACCAGGCGGCAATATCGCAGTACCCGCCGATCTTTTTCCACACCACATCGACGGGTGCGTCGACACTGGTGTTCAGGTTGACGACCGCGTATTCCGCAGCGGACGCAGCGCCGGCGTGCAACGAGACACCCAGTGCACCTGCGGCAAGCAACCCTATGAGCTTAATGTTCATGACCCCTCCCTTTAATTCGGTCCCGCATCATGACGGGGAGCGCGGCGAGAGTCACGTGCGTAGGCGCTGCGCGGGAAACTAGCCCGAGGGTTCGGCCCATCCCAGTCCCAGGCTTTTCTGCAGCGCCACATAGTCCTGCGTCAGCTGGGCCAGGCCCTGCTGATAGTTCAGATCCGCCTGGTTGCGCCGGGTGTCCGCATCCAGCACGTCCGTTGTGGCCGCCGTGCCGCCGCGCAAACGGATTTCCGTGAGCCGATAGGACTCCTCGGCCGAGGCGCGGGCGAGCCCCAGGTCCGCCACCGCATCGCGCTGCTGGCCAAAACGGGCAAGGGACGTCTCGGCATCGGCCAGGGCATTGAGGACGGTCTGCCGATAGTTCGCCTCGGCTTCATCCCGTGCGGCGTTGGCCTGGGCGATGCGCGCACGATTGCGCCCGAAGTCCCAGGGCGTCCACTGCAGCAGCGGTCCCGCGAGGTAGGTGAAGTTGCCGCTGTTGAACAGGTCTTCAGGGTGGGTAGCGAAGAAGCCGAGAGTGCCCACGAGATTCACCTTGGGGAACTGCGCCGCCACACTCTGCCCGACGGTGGCGGTGTTCTGAGCCAACTGCCGCTCCGCCACCCGGATGTCGGGTCTGCGACGCAACAGCGCCGCCGGATCGCCGATGTTGGTGGTCGCGGGGGGCGCAGGGACCGGCCCGACTTTGGCAAGCTCAGTATCCAGCTCCCCGGGCGCATGCCCGGTAAGGGCCGCCAGGCGGTTCAATTGTTCGGCGATGGTGGCGCGAATCGCCGGCAGCATCGCTCGGGTCGTGTCCAGCTGATTGGTGATACGCACGACGTCCAGATCCGTCGCTGCCCCGCCGGCGCGGCGCAGTTTCATCATCTCGACCAGACGCGATTCGATGTCGATGTTCTGCTGCGTCAGGGTCTCGCGCGCTCGGGCGTCACACAGCTCGATGTACGCTTCGGTGACTTCAGCGGTGAGGCTGACAATGGCGTCGGCCACCCGCGCCTCTGAGGCGTCGACCGCAGCCGCGGCGCCTTGCACCGCGCGGCGGTTGCCGCCGAAGAAATCCAGCTCCCAGGTCGCATCGAAGCCCACCACGTACAGATTCACACCGCCGCCGCTGGAACTGCTCGGCGCGGCACCGCCCGAATTCTCCGTACCGCCCGAGTTGCTGACAGCGCTGCCGAGCAGCGAGCTGACATTCGCCGTGCGCAAGTAAGCCGCGGTGGTGCCGGTGGTCGGCAGTCCGGTCGCAGTCTGCTGGCGCAGGTTCGCGCGCGCTTCGCGCACGCGGGCGCGGGCGACTTCGACGCCGGGATTGTCGGCCAGCGTTGCATCGATCAGATGGTTCAATTCAGCATCACCCAGCGCGGTCCACCATTGGGCCGCGGCCGGCGCAGCCGTGGTGCTGCCGTCCGCACGCACGAACGTCTTGGCCCCTGGGACTACGGCCGGCGCGCCGTGATAGTCCGGCCCGACCATGCAGCCGGCGAGCAGCAGTGCGAGGCTTGCGAGGAGAATGGGGTGCTTGAAGGATGACATGACTGGTTTTTCCACGACGCGCGGCGGTTAGTGCGTGTCCATGACGGGTCGGGCGACCGGCTTCGGGGTGCGCAGCATGAAGAGGAGCGGCATCATCACCAGCAACCCCACACCCAGCACCCAGAAGCAGTCCGAGAAAGTCATGACCATGGCCTGCTGATGGATCTGGCCCGCCAGGGAGCCGATCGCCATTCGCATCCCCTGTGCAGCATCGCCGGACTGGGCCGTAAAGTAGGCGCCCTGCTGGGCGAGATGATCCTGCAGCAGCACGGAGTTCGCATTCACTGACTCGCGAATGGCATCGGCGTGCACTTCCGTGCGCCGATCGATGAATACGCCGAGCAGCGCGAGGCCAATTGAGCCGCCGAGGTTGCGCGCCATGTTGAAGAGTCCGGCCGCATCGGCCGTTTCCGCGCGACTGACGGCGCCCACCGAGATCTGATTGAGCGGCATGAAGGAGAAGATCTGCCCGACGCCGCGCAGCAGCTGCGAGGCCACGAAGTCCCGCCCGCTCGACTGTGCGGTGAGATGGATGTCGATGAAGCAACTGGCGGCGAAGCACAACAGGCCGAAGCCGACCACCAGCTTCACGTTCCCGACCCGCAGGATCCGCGGCAGCACCGGCATCAGGGCGAAGGCCGGCAGGCCCGACAGCGCCAATATCCATCCGGACTGAAACGCGTTGTAGCCTGCGACTCCGCTCAGGAACTGCGGCAGCACATACAGGATGTTGTACAACACCATGCCGACGGTGATGATGATGATGATGACGCTGGCGTAGGTGGTGTTCTTGAGCAGCCGCAGTTTGAGCACGGGCCGCTTGCTGGTGAACTGCGTGATCCCCAGGGTCGTCAGACCCACGACCGCGAACACGGACAGCACGCGAATCAAGTCGGAATCAAACCACTGGTCGCGCTGGCCTTCCTCGAGCACGATGGTGAGGCAACTCAGACCGATGGACATGCCGATGATACCGGGCCAGTCCGCTTCCACCAGTTCGTGAATGTTGGCCTTCTTATGCGGTACGCCGATCAGGAGCAGGCTCACCAGTCCGATGGCCACCGGGATATTGATGAAGAAGCACCATTGCCAGCTGCCATTCTCGGTGAGCCAGCCGCCGAGCACCGGACCCATCAGCGGTCCGAGCAGAACAATCAGGCCGAACATGGTCATGCCGATCGGTATCTGGTGCTGCGGCAGGCGGGTGCGCACCAGGGTCTGGGCGGTCGGAATGAGGGCGCCGCCGAAGAAACCCTGGCCGACGCGCCCGATCACCATGGTCGTCAGGTCGTGACTTGCGCCGCACATGACCGAGAAGACGGTGAACAATACGGCACAGGTGAGCAGCAGGGTGCGCATGCCCAGCATCCGCGACAGCCACGCCGTCAGCGGAATCATCACCACCTCGCTCACCAGGTAGCCGGTGGCGATCCAGGTCCCTTCCGTGCCCGTGGCGCCGATTTCACCCTGTATCTGTGGCAGGGCGGAGTTGACGATGGAGATGTCGAGCGTCGCGATCAGCGCGCCCAGGGCACCGGCAATGACCGCAATCCAGTCCTGCGTCGTCGCATTGGGGTCGGCGTGCGCCACTTTGGATGTGCTGGCCGGGCTCATGGCTAGTGTCCGGTGCGCGTATCGATCTCGACGCTGACCGACAGGCCCGGCAGCAACCGTGCGGCAACTTCGGGGTTCGCCGGCATCAGCTTGATGCGAACAGGCACGCGTTGCACGATCTTGATGAAGTTGCCGGTCGCATTCTCCGGCGGCAGCAGGGCGAACTGGGCACCGGTACCCGGTGCGAAGCTGTCAATGACACCGGGGATGGCCTCATCGCCGATGGCGTCCACTTTCACAGTGGCTTTCTGGCCCACCTTCATGCGGCGGACCTGGGTCTCCTTGTAATTGGCGACCAGGTAGACGTCCTGCACCGGAACCACGGACATCAGCCGGGTGCCCGGCTGCACGAACTGGCCGACCTGGGCGGTCTTGTCACCCACGCGCCCATCGACGCTGGCACGGATAATAGTGTCATCCAGGTTCAAACGCGCGGTATTGGAGGCCGCCTTGGCGCCTTCCAGCTGCGCGCGGCTCTGGTTGATCTGGCTGCGCACCGTATCCAGCTGACGCTCGACCACTTTCACATTGGCCTCGGCACCCAGCACGGCGGCGGCCGTCTGATTGCGTTCATTGAGTGCCTGCGCATAGCGCTCGTCCGTCTCGACGCCCTGATCCCGCAGGCCTTTGTAGCGGTCGGACTCATCGCGGGCGAATTTCGCATTGGCCTCGGCACCCACCAGCTGCGCCCGGGCCTGTTCCACCGCCGCCTGCTGCTGGGTGATCTGGCTCTCGGCCGCCTGGATGTCGGCATTGCGCGCCGCGACCGCGGCATCCTGCTGGTTCAGCAATGCCTGGTAATTGCGCAGATCGATGCGTACCAGGGGATCCCCGGACTTCACGAGCTGGTTGTCCACCACGTAGATCTGATCGATGTAGCCGTTGACACGCGGTGACACGGTAACGCTGTCGGCCTTCAGGTAAGCATCGTCGGTGGTTTGAATGTACCGGCCGTATACCAGCCAGCGTAGGCCGTAGCCGACGGCGATGACCGCCAGAACGGCGAGCACGATGAACAGCACGGTGCGGATACGCCGGTTGCCATCGCCGTTGGCGGGGGCCGGCGCGGCGGCCGGGGCAGCGGCAGCTGGAGCGGATTCGGGGCTTGCGGGGGATGGCGCATCAGCCATGTGCAGATCCTGTCGACAGTATTCCGTATGCGACATGTTGTCCGACTGGAACTTTTGTGTCAAGTGGAATACATTATCGCGGAGGAGGACCAGGATGCCCAAGATCGGTATCAAGCGCCGTCATCCCGAGGATGGGGGTTACGCCCGGGGCGAGGAGACGCGGGCGCGGATCATCGCTACGGCGCTGCGTGTGTTCGGCGAGGAGGGGTTCAACAAGGCCTCGACCCGCCAGATCGCCACCGATGCCGGCGTGAATCCGCCTGCCTTGCAGTATTACTTCGGCGGCAAGGAGGGCCTGCATCGCGCCTGCGCCCAATTCATCATCGACCGCGTGATGGTGATGGTCGCCCCGGCGCTGCTCGCGGCGCGCGAAATCAAGGGCCCGGCGCAGCGCGCCCGCGCCATCGATGCCCTGTGCACGCTGCTCGATGCGATGGCGGACGGCCTGGTGGCGGCGGGTTCGGAGAGCTGGAGCCGGTTCATTACCCGTGGCAAGGCCGACGGGGCGGGTCCCGCGATGGGCATGCTGCGCCAGAATATTGGTATGCCCCTCATGCTCACCGTGGCGCAGTTGATTGCGGTGGTGACGGACGGGGATCCGACCGATGCCGTCATTCGCATCAAGGCGGCCGCCATTCTGGGACAGCTCACTACCTTCCTGACCAATCGGGAAAGCACCATGGAGGCGCTCAACTGGCCGGAGTTCAATGCGCAGCGGCTGGCGCTCATCAAGACTGTCGTCCGGGAACACACTCGCGCGATACTGGCCGCCGGGCCGCGCGTGGCGCGGGTCCCGGCACGCAAGCAGCCGCGGTCATCGGGAGCAAAGTCATGAAACTGTTTCGTCATGGTTCAAAGGGTCAGGAAAAGCCCGGGATGCTGGATTCGCAGGGCCGGCGTCGCGATCTGTCAGGCATTGTTGCCGACATCGATCCGCAGCTGCTGGCGAGCGGATTTGCCGCGCTCAAGACCGTGAACGCCACGAGTTTGCCCGAGGTTCCCGCCGGGGCACGCCTTGCCGAACCGGTCGGTGCGGTCGGCAAGTTCGTCTGCATCGGCCTGAACTACCGGGACCATGCCGCCGAAGCGAAGATGAAGATTCCCGTCGAACCCATCATCTTCATGAAGGCAACCTCGGCCATCATGGGTCCCAACGATGATGTGGTGCTGCCGCCCGCGGCGCAGAAGTCAGACTGGGAGGTCGAGCTTGGAATCATCATCGGTCGGGAGGCGCGCTATGTGCCGCTGGAGCGCGCGCTCGATCACATTGCCGGTGTGTGTGTCTGCAATGACCTGTCCGAACGGCACTTCCAGATCGAGCGCGGCGGCCAATGGGACAAGGGCAAGGGCTGCGACACCTTTGGGCCCTTCGGTCCCTATCTGGTGACGCTGGATGAAGCCGGTGACCTGGACGGTCTGCATCTGTGGCTCGACGTCAATGGCCGGCGCATGCAGAACGGCAGCACCCGCGACCTGATTTTCAATGTGCCCTTTCTGGTGCACTACGTCAGTCAGTTCATGAGCCTGCAACCCGGCGACATCATCAGTACGGGCACGCCGGCCGGCGTGGGCATGGGCCGCGATCCGCCGGTGTTTCTCAAGGAAGGGGATGAGATCCACCTCGGGATCGATGGCCTGGGGGAACAGCGGCAAAAGGTCAGGCGCTATTCCATGAGCTCATGAGCGGGGTCAGCGTTTCACGTAGCGGCGCTCGCCGGAGCCCGGGTCGTACTCGACCTCCATTTCCTCGCCGCTGATCGGGTCGGCGAATTTTTCATCGGTGCGCTGCCAGCGGGCGCCCGGCGGACCCGGGCCCTTGCGGTAACGCCAGCGTTCAAACGCGGTGCCGAGGAATGCCAGCACCGCGATGGCGAGCAGCTGGTAGCCGGGCATCCACACCTGCCGACTCAGGAGCCACAGGGCCACGGCCGCCAGCAGCAGCGCGCCGATCAGTATCATCTTGCGCAGCATGGGCTCAGGCAACCGGGTCGATGATCACGGCCGTCCCGTACGCCACGACTTCACTCATGGTCTGGCCCATTTCGGAGGAGTCGAACCGCATCATCACCACGGCGTTGGCCTGCATGAGCTGCGCGTTTTTCACCATGCGGTCCACCGCGTGGCGCCGGGCTTCCTCCAGCATCTGGGTGTACTCGATGATCTCCCCGCCCGCCAAAGAGCGCAGGCCGGCCATGAGATTGCCTCCCAGTCCGCGACTGCGGACCACGACGCCAAAGACCTGCCCCTTGGATTCGCGGATGCGGTGCCCCGCAACGTTTTCGGTGGTGACAACCAGCATGGTGCTCCTCGCGGATGTGGCCGGCGCGGCCGCCCTGGGTCGCATTCTAGACCTGTGTGCCTGGGGGCTGTAGCGGTTACAATCCCCGTAACAAACTTGTTTCGCGATCTGACGACCGTTTGAGGGGGAATGATGTCGAACCGTACCGGGAAACTGATCGCGGGACTCGCCGTTTTTGCAGGCGCAATCGGGGCCGTCTCAGCGGCGGTCTTCGCCGCCGACGGGGCCGCCAATGTCAATGCCAAGCGCATGCTGGATCCGGCCGCCACGGCCGCGAACTGGATGACCTACGGCGGCACCTACTCCGAGCAGCACTACAGCCCGCTCACGCAAATCAACAAAGACAATGTGGCGCAGCTGGGGCTGGCCTGGTTCGCGGACTACGACACCAATCTCACCCAGACCGGGACGCCGCTGGAGATCGATGGGGTCATCTATGTGTCGACGGCCTGGACGCACGTCTACGCGTTCGATGCGCGCACCGGCAAGACCCTATGGGAATACAACCCGCAGACTCCGGGGGACTGGATCCGCAATGTCTGCTGCGGCATCGTCAATCGCGGTATCGCGGCCTGGAACGGCAAGATCTACGTTGGCACGCTGGATGGTCGGCTGGTGGCGCTCAATGCCAAGACCGGCAAGGAAGTCTGGTCGGTCATGACGATCGACAAGACCAAGCACTATTCCATCACCGTCGCACCGCGTGTGGCCAAGGGCAAGGTGCTGATCGGCGAGTCCGGCGGCGAGTACGGCGTGCGCGGCTACCTGAGTGCCTATGACGCGGAGACCGGCAAGCTGGATTGGCGCTTCTACACCATTCCGGGTGACCCGAAGAATGGGTTCGAGAATCCCGCCATGGAAATGGCCGCCAAAACCTGGGGCGGGGAGTGGTGGAAGCTCGGCGGCGGCGGCACGGTCTGGGATTCCATCGTATTTGATCCGGTCACCAACCTCGTGTACTTCGGCATCGGCAACGGCACGCCGTGGAACGATCACTTTCGTGATCCGACCACCAATGACGATCTGTTCCTGGCATCGGTCGTGGCGCTGAATGTCGACACCGGCCAGTACGTGTGGCACTACCAGGAAACCCCGGCGGACACCTGGGACTATGATGCGGTGAGCCCGATGTCGGTGGTCGACATGACCATCGGCGGCAAGAATCGTCGCGTGCTGCTGCAACCGAGCAAGAACGGCTTCTACTATGTCCTTGACGCGCACACCGGCAAATTGCTGCACGCGTCCCCGTTCGTGGCCGTCAATTGGGCGAATGGCGTGGACATGAAGACCGGTCGACCGCGCGTCAAGCCGGCGGCGCGTTACCCGGAAGGCAAACCTTGGGACCTGCACCCGGGCGTGCAGGGCGCGCATGGCTGGCATGCCAATGCCTACAGCCCCCAGACGGGCCTGCTGTACGTGCCGACGCAGGATGCGTACTTCCCGATGGTGTTTGATCCGACCTATACCCCCAATCCCATCGGCTACAACCTGGGCATCGACTTCACGGCGCAGATCACCTACTACCGCGCTCATCCGGAGGCGCCGAGCAAGTTTGTCGGCTACCTGCAGGCGATGGACCCGAAGACCGGCAAGAAGGTCTGGAGTGGTCCCGAAAACCAGGGCCCGACGGGTGGCGCCGTGGCAACGGCGGGCGGACTGGTCTTTCAAGGCGGTGGCACGAGCGATGAGTTCCGTGCCTTCGACGCCACGACGGGCAAGATCCTCTGGACCGGCCCGACGCAGACGGCCGTGCTGGCCGCGCCGATTACCTACGAGGTGGACGGCAAGCAGTATGTGGCGGTGAGCGTGGGTGGGGCGGTGCAGGGCGGCGACTACTACGCGCCCAATCACTCGCGCATGCTGGTGTACATGCTCGGGGGCACCCTCCAACTGCCGGAGCCGCAGCAATATACCCCGCGTGCGCTGCTACCGCCGCCGGCCACCGCCTCGGCGGCTGCGGTCAAGCAGGGCGAGCAGCTGTACGCCCGCAACTGCGCCGCCTGCCACGGAGATCGTGGACAGACCCGCGGTGCGAACTTTCCCGACCTCACGCGCACGCCATTGCTATGGTCGCAGGAGGGCTTCGACTCGATCGTGTTGAAGGGGCTGCTGTCGCAGAAGGGCATGGCATCCTTTGCCGCAGTGCTGAAGCCGGCGGACACCCTGCTGATCCGTGATTTCATCATCGATCAGGCCAACCAGCTGAAGAACAATCCGCAGGCTGCAGCGGCGGCGCCGGCGGCCGCAGGTGCCCACCAACAGCATTGAGTTACCTCAGCCGGGCTTTGCGACCTTGCCGGCGAGCGGCTGAACCTGCGCGCCCTGCGTGTATAGAAACGTTGTAAAAATAAGATGTTAAGGCAACGGTGCGGCCACGTCAGCGCTATGCCGGGGCGACTGCACCGCCGCTCACGGGTGCTAAGCTGCGCGCCTCGCAATACCAAAAGGGGTTGGACATGAAGATCACACGCACGGGTTCGGCCGCCTGGCAGGGCGGCCTGAAGGACGGAAAAGGCTCGATCTCGACACAGAGCGGGGCGCTCAGCGCCTATCCGTATGGCTTTGCGAGCCGCTTCGAGGGCGTCAAGGGCAGCAATCCCGAAGAGCTGATTGCGGCGGCCCATGCCAGCTGTTTCACCATGGCGCTGTCCCTGATCCTGGGCAATGCCGGCTTCGTCGCCGAGCAGATGGACACCAAGGCCGCGGTCACCATCGAGCAGGTGGGCGGGGGTTTTGAGATTACCTCGTCCCATCTCACTCTGCGCGCCAAGATTCCGGGCATCGATCAGGCAAGATTCACCGAACTGACCGGGATGGCGAAGGCGGGCTGCCCGGTGTCCAAGCTGCTGAAGACCGAAATTTCGCTGGACGCGAGTCTCGTCTGACCGGCGCCGCCGTCCAATCTTCGAGGGCAACATGATCACATCAAGACTTTTTCTGGCTACCGCCGCGGTGCTGGTGAGTGCGGCGCTCTCATCCCAGTCCGCCGCGGCCGCGCAGCATTATCAGATCTGGGCCTCGAATGAGAAATCCGGCGACGTCACCATCATTGATGGCAGCTCACTCAAGGTGATCGGGACGATGCCGGTGGGCAAGCGCCCGCGCGGCATCCATTCAAGCCCGGACGGCCGCACGGTCTACGTGGCGCTGAGCGGCACGCCGATCGAGGCGCCACCGGAACTGGATGCGGCCGGCAATCCCATCTTCAAGAAGGGTCACGGCAAAGACGATGATGACGACGACGACAATGTCGTGTCCGACAAATCGGCCGATGGCATTGGCGTCATCAGCGTCGCCACCCGCAAGCTCACCGGCAAGATCAAGGTCGGCTCGGACCCCGAGGAGTTCACGCTCAGTCCCGATGGCCGCAAGCTGTACGTCTCCAATGAGGATGTGAAAACCGCAAGCATCGTCGATATCACCTCGGCGAAGGTGGAACACATCATCCTCGTCGGGCAGGAGCCGGAGGGTGTCGCCGTGACGCCCGACGGCAATCATATCTACGTGACCTGCGAGACCGGCGGCGACATCCTCGTGGTCGATGCGCACAACTACAAGACCGTGGCGCATTTCAAGGTGCCGCCGCGGCCGCGCAGCGTGGATTTCCGTACCGATGCTCCGGTCGGATTCATTCCCTCGGAATCCGCCGGACTGCTGAATGTCATCGATTCGGCAGCTTCCAGCCTGACCAAATCGATCACGATGCCGAAGGGTTCGCGACCGATGCGGGTTCGGGTGAGCCCGGATAACGCCAAGGTCTATGTCAGCGACGGGCGCGCGGGAACGGTGACCGTGCTCGATGCCCACACTTACAGCATCGAAGGCACAATCAAGGTCGGCAAGCGTCCGTGGGGCATCGTCTTGTCGCCCGATGGCAAACTGCTGTTCTCGGCCAACGGCCCATCCAATGACATCTCCGTCGTGGATCTGGCGCAGGGCAAGGAGATCGAGCGCATCAAGGCGGGCGAGAGCCCCTGGGGCGTCACCATCGTGCCGGTACCGTAAAGGCGAGCTACTGCTGGCCTATGATGAAGACGGATTCGCTGGTGATGCTGCGCGTCATGCCGTCCTTGTAGGCGCGGGCCCGGACCACAGTGGGTCCGGTGACGCGGATCGGATCCGAATACAGCGGATCCTGCGGGCCCGGCACACTGCCGTCCACCGTGTAGCGGATCTGTGCACCCTTATCTGAACTGGACAGCCTCACGATCACTGCTTTGGGGAAGGTGCCTCCGTCGGGAGAGATCCTCGGCGGCACCAGCACGTCCTTGCCCGGCATGCTGTTGATCCAGTCGCGCAGCAACTGCATTCCGCGCACGTCGATGGTTTCGCGTGCCAGGGGTGGCATGCGCACGTCGCCATTGGTATCGGCACGCATATAGGCGATGGATCGCCAGATGTCGTGCGGGGAGATCACATGCGGCCGGTCAATACCCTCGTTGATGAGGATGGGACCGTCGATCAGTTCCTGCTTGTCAAGCGGGGTGCTGTAGCGGGCATCGAAGTAGGCCACGGTGCCGCCCGGCCGATGGCAGTGCGCACAGTTGGCATCCAGATAGGAGCGCGCGCGATCCTCGAGACTGCGTGAGGGGTCCGACTCGGCGGCAAGCGTCGGCAAGGTTCTAAGTTCCGTATCGGCAACCGCCGGTGACAACAGGTGCAGGTGGTTGAGCGTACGCAGTTCGTTGTCGGCGACGCCCGACGGGTAGGTCAGGGTGCGATTGAGCTGGCGCGTCTTCAGGCCCAGTACCCCACCGGCGCGCGCGTTGTGGCAGGTGAGACAGTCCTGACGGCTGGGGAAGTACCAGGTCTGCTTGCGGGTGCCGCCGTCACGGGTGCGAATCGCGACACTATCAGTCACGCTGGTGACGAGCAGATCCGCATCGGAATTATCCGGGCGCCACTTGTAGACAACGCCATATACGCCGCCCTTGTCGTCCCGCACCAGGAGCCGCGTCTCAAGCCGTCGCATGACCTGCGGATGAGCCTCATCCGTCGGCAGTTCGAAGGTCTTCACGAATACCGTACCGGGCGGAAAAGACCATTCTTCCTGCGGTGTAAACCCGATCTGGGTGCCCCTGGGTATCGCCACGTAGCGGGACTTCGCGGCACCGTCCGACCAGAAGGGCACGATGAGATCGTAGGGGATAAGCCCGGAGGTGGGCACGAGATGCGCCGTGTCGGTGAACGCCCCGGTCTGCGACAGCAGCACGGGTATCGTCGCGCCCTCGGCATGCCTGGGCATGTTCAGATAGGCCTTGGGGGCGACCCACGCAGTGATGCCATAGTCGGCAGCCGCGCCTGCGCGGCTCAGCGGGGCGGCCGCCAGGGCGCATAGTGCCAACGCCGCCAGTGCGGACTTCAACCTTTCCAACCGTCAACCTCGAAAGTGCCAAGGGCCCGGGACCGCTCGGGGCTACGAGCCGTAGGTAGCATGTCAGACCGCTACCCGGCGTGAAAGATCCCCGCCAGAGCCCTGCCCATAACCTCAGGAAAATATCCCGGCCGGTATTCGGTACCCTGCCCGCCGTACTCGCACAGGTTAAATGGGTTTTCCAGTGAAGAACAAGCTCCGTGCCCTCTTTCAGTGTGCACCTTGCGCGACACTTTTGCTGGGACTCGCTTCGGGCGCGTTGGCACAGACCTCGCCCACGAGCAGCGACTCGACCACCCTGCAGACCGTCCTGGTCACCGCGACGCCGTTGCCAAGCAATACCATCGATATCGATAAAATTCCCGGCAACGTTCAGGTGCTGACCGCTCCCGACCTCATCCGGGACGGCTCGGCCAGTTTGACGGGCGCGCTGAACTCCACTCTCAGCAGCATCAGCATCAACGACGATATCGCCGACCCTTTTCAACCCGACATCCTGTACCGCGGTTTTGAGGCATCGCCGGTGCTCGGCACACCGGAGGGACTTGCGGTCTACCAGAACGGTGTCCGCATCAACGAGGCCTTCGGCGACACCGTCAATTGGGACCTGTTCCCGGATATCGCCATCGACCGAGTGCAGCTCGTCAGTTCCAGCCCCGTGTATGGCCGCAATGCGCTGGGCGGTGCCCTCACGGTGACCATGAAGAACGGCTTCACCTACCAGGGTGGCGACCTGGAGTTGGCGGGAGGATCCTACGGCCAGCGCTCGATCACCGCGCAGTACGGCGTCAATTTCGGCGTATTCGGTTTCTACGTGGCGAGCCGCGGATTGGACTGGACCGGCTGGCGGCAGTTCTCCGATGATCGGATGCGCAACGTCTACGCCGTGCTCAGCATGCACACGGATACCGCCACCCTCGATCTGAGTTACACCCGCTCGAACAATCAGATGGACGGTCAGGGTCCGGCGCCGGTGCAGGAGCTCGCCGTGAATCGCTCGCTGGTGTTCACCGGTCCGCAGGCCAATAGCAACGGGCTTGATTTCTTCACTCTGAACGGCACCTTGAAACTGAGCGACACCTGGTCGCTGCAGGGCGTGGCGTATTACCGGCAGTACTCGCAGTACGTCTCGAACGGCAATACGACCGACTACATCGCCTGCGCCGACACACCCGGCATTCTCTGCCAGCCGGACGGCGTGACGCCCCTGACGAATGCGGCGGGAGGAACACTGCCCGACATCTCAAACGGCGGTGCGAACATCATCGGCGAAAACGACTTTGAACAGATTGATGCCTGGAGCCGCGGCGCCACGTTCGAAGTCGCCAACAAGGGTGCACTCTTCGGGCACGAGAACGCATTCTCCGCGGGCGCCGCGCTCGACTATGCGGCCACCGGCTTTTACACGGGTGCGCAGATCGGCGTCATCAATTCGCAGCTGATCGTGCAGCCGTCCGACCTGCTGGTGTACACGCCGCAAGATTCGGATGCCGCGATCGCCAACGGCGATCCGGTGCCAGTCAGCGTCGATTCCGTCAACAAGAGCCTCGGCTTCTACGTGAGCGATACGTTCAACGTAACCGCGCAGTTGGCCGTGACCGCGAGCGGCCGCTACAACATCGCCAATATCAATCTGGCGGATCAGCTGGGCGATAATCTCAGTGGCTATAACCGCTTCGTTCATTTCAATCCTGCTGTCGGCGCCACCTACAAGGTGCTGCCGACCATGACCCTCTATGGGGGCTTCTCGAAGAACACGCGCACGCCGACCGCCAGTGAGATCGAGTGTTCGGATCCGCTGACGCCGTGTCTGCTGCCCACGAACCTCGCCGGTGATCCACCGAATCTGAAGCAGGTCGTCTCGCAAACCACCGAAGTTGGCCTGCGGGGCACGATTGCCGAAGTGCTCGCGGGGCAGATTTCCTGGAACCTGAGCGCCTACCGGACCTTGCTCGAGAACGATATTTTCGGCATCGCGACCTCCGTGAGCCAGGGATTCTTCCAGAACATCGGGGATACGCGTCGTGAAGGGTTTGAAGCCGGGATCGGCTATCGCGGCGAGCGATGGTCGGCCTACGCCAACTACAGCCTGGTACAGGCGACCTTCCAGTCGGCCCTGACCGTCCCATCGCCCTCGAATCCCTTTCAGGACGAAAACGGCGACATCCAGGTGGTGCCCGGCAATCACATGCCCGGGATTCCTGAGAATCGCCTGAAGCTCGGCGCCGATTTCAGGATCATTCCGCGATGGACCGTGGGCGCCACGGTGAACCTCGTCAGCAGCTTCCGTTATGTCGGGGATGAGTCCAACCAGCTCGCCCCCATCCCCGGCTATTCGGTCGTCAACCTGCATACCTCGTACGCGCCGTTCGAGCATGTCGAGGTTTTCGCCTCGGTCAATAATCTCTTCGACCGCAAGTACGCCACCTGGGGCATTCTGAGCGACCCCACTGGTATAGGCGCGCCGGGCGTTCCCGCCGATGGCGTGACGAACGGGCCCGGTGTCGACAATCGGTTCCTGAGCCCGGCCGCACCCTTGGAAGTATTCGGGGGCGTGCGAATCATTCTGTAAGCGGTAAAGTCGTGACGCGGTCGGCCAGCTTCTTGCATGATGCTGGGCATGGCCCCCGCCGTGAAACCAATCGCCCAGAACGCCGATATCCGCTATCTCGGCAAGCTGCTGGGCGATGTGATTCGCGCCTACGGCGGATCCGAACTGTTCGAGCGAATCGAATACATCCGGGCGCGGTCAGTGGACCGCCACCGGGGCATCTCGGATGCGGCCGCCATGGATCGGGGGCTCGGGGCGCTGAGCCTGGATGACACCCTGGCCTTTGTGCGCAGCTTCATGCTGTTTTCGATGCTGGCGAATCTCGCCGAAGACCGTCAGGGCACTGGCAGTCGTCCGGGCGAGGACGTGGCCGCCGCCCTGCAGCGGCTGGAGTCCAAGGGCATCGCCGTCGACCAGGTCGCACAACTGCTGGATCGCACGCTCATCGTTCCGGTGCTGACCGCCCATCCTACGGAGGTCATGCGCAAGAGCATGATCGACCACCGCAACCGTATCGCCGACCTCATGCGCCTGCGCGATCAGGGTCTGTCACAGGCGGCCGGGGGTGATGAAATCGAACAGGCGCTGTTGCGGCAGATTGCGCTTCTGTGGCAGACACGGCCGCTGCGTCGCGAGCGACTGATCGTCGCCGATGAGGTCGAGATCGCGCTCGCCTATCTGCGCGACATTTTTCTGCCCGTGCTGCCGATGCTGTACGCCCGCTGGGAACGCAAGCTCCCGCAGCGGCCGCGCAGCTTCCTGCGACTGGGCAGCTGGATTGGCGGTGACCGCGACGGCAATCCGAACGTCAACGCGGCAACGCTCGACTATGCCCTGGGCCGTTCCGCTGCCGCGGTACTCGACAGCTATCTGCAGCAGTTGAATGCGCTCGGCGCGGAGCTGTCGATCGCCAGTGGACTGGATTCTCCCACCGCGGAACTGCTCGCCTTGGCGCAGGCGAGCGGCGATACCAGCCCCGCGCGCCAGGATGAGCCCTACCGACGTGCCTTGACCGGCTGTTACGCCAAGCTTGCCGCGACCTATGAAGAGATCACCGGGCATCCGCCGGCGCGGCGCGCAACCGTACCGGGAGTCGCGTACCGCACCCCCGAGCAACTGCGCACTGATCTGGTCGCCATTGCGCATTCGCTGGCCCAAAGAGGTGCAGGGTTGCTCGCGACCGGTGGGGCACTGGGGCGCCTGATCCGTGCGGTCGACACCTTCGGCTTTCATCTCGCGACGCTCGACCTGCGCCAGAACTCCGATGTGCATGCGCGCGTGGTCGCCGATCTGCTGAGCGTTGCCGGGGTGGAGAGCGGCTATCAGGATCTGGATGAGGCCGCGCGCGTCGCATTGCTGCGCCGCGAGCTGGGCAGTGAACGCCTGTTGTGGAGTCCTTACGCCCAGTACACCGAGGAGACCCAGTCGGAGCTGGCGATCGTACGCGCGGCGGCGCAGGCCCATGCGCGCTTCGGCATCGGTTGCATCACCACTTACAACATCTCCAAATGCGAAAGCGTATCGGACATGCTGGAAGTGAACCTGATGCTCAAAGAGGCGGGCCTGTACCGGCCGGCTGACCCGGCCGCAGCGCCGATCATGGTCGTGCCGCTGTTTGAAACCATCGGGGATCTGCAGAACGCCCCGGAGGTGATGCGCGCCTGGTTCGCGCTGCCCGAAATTCGTAAGGTAGCCCGGCGCCGCGGCTACCAGGAAGTGATGGTCGGCTACTCCGATTCCAACAAGGACGGGGGCTACCTCACCTCGGTGTGGAGCCTCAACTGTGCCACCCGTGCCCTGGCGCGGGTGTTCGATGAGGCGCAGGTGCGCATGCAGATCTTTCACGGACGCGGTGGCGCCGTGGGTCGCGGCGGCGGCTCATCCTTCAGCGCCATTCGCGCCCAGCCGCCGGGAACCGTGCAGGGACGCATCCGGATCACCGAACAGGGCGAGGTCATCGCCGCCAAGTACGGCACTCCGGAAAGCGCCGCGGCGAATCTCGAGGCGATCACCGCGGCGACGCTGCTGGCATCGCTCGAACCCACGTCGGTGTCCCAGGACGCAACGGTCGCGCATTTCGCTACCGCCATGGATGAGATCTCCGCGACCGCATTCAGCACCTACCGCGGACTGGTCTACGAAACCGAGGGTTTCAAGACCTTCTTCCGCCAGATGACGCCGCTCACCGAAATCGCCGACCTGAAAATCGGCTCGCGTCCGGCCTCGCGTACCAAATCGGATCGCATCGAGGATCTGCGTGCCATACCGTGGGTCTTCAGCTGGGCGCAGGCGCGCGTGATGCTGCCCGGCTGGTATGGCACCGGTCAGGCGTTGAACGCCTTCAAGGATCGGGGCCTGCTGCGGGAGATGGCGGCGAGCTGGCCATTCTTCCAATCCACCCTGGACAACCTGGAAATGGTGCTGGCCAAATCCGATATGTCCATTGCCCGCCGTTACGCCACCCTGGTCGAGGACCGCACGCTCGCCGAGGCGCTGTTCAATCGCATCGAGACGGCCTGGCACACCACCCACGATACCCTGCTGGACATCACGGGCCAGACCCGACTGCTGGAGAAACATCCGGCGCTGGATGCCTCGATCCGGCTGCGCCTGCCCTATATCGAGCCCTTGAACCTGTTGCAGGTGGAGTTATTGAAACGGCACCGCGCCGGGGAGAGCGATGCGCGCGTGCGCGAAGGCATCCAGCTCTCCATCAACGCCGTGGCGACCGCACTGCGCAACAGCGGCTGAAGTTAGTCTGCGTGGTCGGTATCAGCCGCTTCGCCTGATCACCTGTAGTTTTTCACCCGGTATCAAAATGAGTGCATCCGGCCTCAGGCGCAGCAGCGCACGCAGCATGGCGTGAGTGGAAGCAATAAGCGCTTTGGCAACCTCCTCGGGCGTGACCGAAGGCCATTCCAGAAGCCAGTTGGAGATCAGGGCGATTTGCGCCTCAGCGAGCTGCAACGCGATAAACGGGCGCGGCAGGGCCGTTTGTGCACGCGTCAGCCGCGCAACCTTCGCCAGCCGCGGCTCGATCAGTTCGGCGAGACGCTGCACCCAGAGGCGGCGGAGGATCGGTTCGCGGAAAAACGTCGATCCATGGGCGCGCTGTTCACGGCAATGCAAGAGCAGCGGCACCAGCATTTCAACAGTGACATCGCCACCAACGATCGCCATGAGCAGCGACGATGGTCGCGCGATGCTCTCACGCAAGAGATCGTCCTTGCTTCGGTAGTGCATGTAGAAAGTGGAGCGGCCGATATTCGCGCGCCCGACGATATCCTCCACGCTTACCGCCTCATACCCGCGTGCGAGCACCTCCGCTACAAACGCCGCCATCAATGCCTTTAGGGTGCGTTCGGTCCGTCGGTCGAGTGTTTTTTGCGGCATCTATTTCACGTGTCGGCGCGGCTCAACCATGCCACTTTCCAGGCGGACTCGCTACCCGGATGACAGACAACTCGCGGTAAATGTCCGATATCGGACGCAAACAGCGACGACGCCAACAACTGCTGCAATCCGCCGGATAGAGTCAGTCCGAAGCGTCTTGAGAATTTCATGACCGACACAGTACCCACCCGCATCACGGGCGTTGTTGCACTAGCAACCGGCGTTCTAGCTATCGCATTGCTCCTCAATCACCCTGCGGAGCACGCGACTGACTTTCCCGGCTTTTTGCAGGAAGAGGCAGCAAACCGGACGCTGAACGCCATCGTTCATGGCGGATTTATGCTACTTCTGCCCACTCAGATCGTTTGCTATGCCGCATGGTCCCGCATCTTGGGATCTGCTCGCGCGCTCAGCATCGCAGGCATCGTCTTCTTCATGACGGGCGCCGCGATTCAGATCGCCGATCTTGTGATCGACGGGCTCATGGTTCCGGCAATGGCGCAACGTTATCTCGCGGCGCCGCCCGAGCAGCTGGCCAACGCTCGAGCAGTGTTCTCGCTGTGTGAGACGGCCATCCGTATTCTGATGCCGCTCGGTCTTGGGTTTCAGGCAGCCGCTGTCCTCGCCTGGGGCACCTCGATGATGCACGAAGCACGGGGAAATGGCCTGCTCGCAATAGCCTTGGGCCTTTTGGCTTTTTCGGCAGATGTGGTGGCGGCCACGACCGGCGCCCAGCACCTGCTGTTCGTGGCAATCGTCTTGCTGGAACTCTGGACGATCGCCACGGGCGTTTTTCTCATGCGGTGCGGGGCGTGATCAAACCGAGGATCGTCGGACTGTGGCTATTGGGACTGTGTGCCGCCGGATTCCTGTCTTTGCTGTTGGGTGGGCAGTCCAATGCCACGGCGCGCGCGTCTTTGATGCTGGAGCCGGACGGCCACTACACGACGCCCGTGATGATCGATGGCGCAGGCCCGTTCCCGTTCATAGTCGATACTGGCGCGCAAAGATCGGTGATATCGCGCGATTTGGCGGACCGCCTCTCCCTGAAGATGATGCCCGGGGCCAGTGTCATAGCCACAAGCGGCACTGGCGCGGGCGGAATCACTTTCCTGAAAACTTACTCCAGTGCGCTGTTTAGGCGGACTTTGGAGATGATGGTGGTTCTACCGCCCGGGGGCATCGTCAAGGATGGCGTAATGGGCATGGAGCTGTTCAGGTCCAGACGTCTGGAAATAGATTTCGGCGACGGAACCGTCAGCAACGCAGCATCGCAGCCTACGCCGCATGGATTCGCTGCTGTGCCGGTCTCGATTGTTCAAGGCACGTTCCTTGTTGCAGATGTCGTCGTCGATGGGGTTCACGCCAAGGCGATGATCGATACCGGCGCTCGGCGCACCGTGGGGAATATGCTGTTGAGGAAGGCGCTGGGACTTGCGGACGCAGCCCTTGCTGACGCCGATCCGGTCCGTGGTGCGACGATCCATCAGACGCGAGCGGTGAAAGCGCCGCTTGGCATGCTCATCCTGGGGGAACACAAATTCGCGCATCCGGTCGTCACATTTTCCGATATATCGGTGCTCCAGGCGCTGGACCTGAACGATCAGCCAGCATTGGTCGTCGGACTCGATGTGCTTGGGACACTGAAAGCGGTTGCAATCGATTATCCCCGTTCGGAACTGCAGGTTAAGCCTTGAACCCGAGCCTGTTCGCCGGGCGTTGACAGGGCCCTTCCACATTCGCACCCGGTGCCGGACAATGCCCGGCACGCGGTCGCCGGTGCGACTCGCTGGGGAGGGGGGTCTATGCACATTCAGACAAGAGTGGCGGCGCGCGCTATCGCGGCCGGTATCCTGGCAGCAACCGCCGTGTTCGCATACCCGCTGGCGCGGGCCGCGCCCGCGACCGCCGGCCCCACAGGCGTTGCCTACGATACCTCGCCCTGTGATCGTGCCTGCCTGCGCGAGATTGCCGAGCGCTATCTGAAGGCCATGCTGGCGCACGATCCGCACCAGGCACCGCTTGCCGTCAACGCCCGCTACACGGAAGACGGTTCTGACCTGGTGCTGCCGGATGGACTGTGGCGCACCCTCGACAAACTCGGCAGCTACCGGCTGTTTGTCGCCGATCCGGAGGACCGTTCGATCGGGTTTCTCGCCAAGGGCCTCGAAAACGGCGCACCGGTGCTGATCGGGACGCGCCTGCGCGTCATCAATCACCAGATCACCGAAATGGAAAGCGTGGTCGGCCGGCTCAGCGGCACGACCGGCGGCTCGGCCTTCGGCACCCCGAAGGATGCGAGCATTGACGGAGAGCCGCGCAAGCAGTTCCTGACCGATCTGCCCGTGTCGGCCCGCCGCACGGCGCCGCAACTGGCAGCCATCGTGAATGGTTACTTTACCGGCCTGGAAGGCAACCGCGGCGATAAGCCGCCGGCGTTCGCCGAGGATTGCCATCGCCTGGAGAACGAGACGCCGACCACCAATAACCCGGTGGCGGCCGGTGCCCAACCCGGCGCGGGCAATCTGCCGTGCGCCAAGGCGTTTGGCCTGGGGTACTACCGCGAGGACACCCGGCTGCGTAATCGCCGCATCCTCGCCGTGGACACCGAGCGCGGGCTGGTCTACGCCAGCGTGTTCTTTGATCACGATGCGACCGTGCGCGGCTACAAGCTCAAGGACGGCCGCGACTTCAAGGTGCGCAACACGGCACCGTGGACCTGGATGATCCAGGAACTGTTCGAGATCAACGCCGACGGCAAGATCAGCCAGGTGGAAGCCGTGCTCCTGGCCGTGCCGTATGGCATGCGCCCGGGCTGGGTCACGGGAACCCACCTGCCCAGTCCGCAGGCGAAGCTGGATCATTTCCGGGAGTATTGAGGTCCGCCCGCCACGAACGCCGCCGCCACTGTCCGACATGCCCGGAATGTGGCGCCGCTCGCTGCTGATCGCGGCGGACGGTGCGCGCGACTTCACCACGCAGGTGCGCTGGCTGCAGGCACAGACGTTATATGTGGATCTGCGTCAGAGCGCCCAGCTTCCGGACTTCCTGCATCAGCGCTGCCTGCTCGACCTCACATTCGAGGACTGTGCGCAGCTGGCCTTGCAGGAGGCCTTTGCGGGACGCCTGGGGTTTGACGGCGAGTGCTTCGAGTGGCTGCGACTGATCGACTTTCAGCCGCAAAGCTCCCGCGCCGATGCCGGGTGGCTGTGGTGGGAGGAGCAGACCCTCATCGAGGCTGGTCGGGAAGTGCCGTATATCGAACACTGGGTGCGCGATCCGACCGTGGTGACGCGTCCGCTCGCGGCGCTGCGGCTGCGAGATGTCGCTGAGGATGTCGCGGCGATCGCCGTCCAGGTGGGTACCGTTTTCATGTTCGCGCGTGATCGGCAGGTGGCGTTGCCGCCAGGCGCATCGCTCGCCGAATGCGTGGCCGGCGCCGGCTCAGTCGAGAAGGCGCGGGCGATGCTGGATTGCGAGATTACGCTCGGGTCGGCCGGGCCCGGCGGCAATGTGATCCTGGCATCGACCCATCCGTGGCGCGCAGGCGAGCGCTTTGAGCTCGCCTGCGCGCACTCGACGGCCAGGACCTTGGAGTTTGATCCGGCGGGCAGCCCCCTCTCCCGCTCCTGGGAGGTGGTTGAGGTCGAAGGAGATCCGCGGGCCGCGTGGCCCGATATCAGGGTGTGAGATTCAGGAACATCACCTGGGTGCTGCCGTCCGCGGCCGGCTTGCCGGCGCCCGTGACCTTCACACCGGGCTTCAGCATGGCCGGGGTGCCGGCGCCGATTTTGGTGATGTCGGCATCCGGCCCGACCAGAATGCTCTGCTCGCCACCCTTGTAGGTCACGTGGATCGTGGCGCTCGCACCGCCGGAATTGGCGGCCACTTCGCCGTTGGAGATGGTGGTCACGTTGCCATTGGTCATGGTCTGGTTCGGCGGCCCCATCGGGTTGTGGCCCTCACCCATGCCCCGCATGCTTTCCGGGAAAATGTGGCACTCCGTCGCATGCAGCAGATTGTCGGCGCGCTTGATCGCGGTGCACCCGACGAATTTGCCCGCGCCAAGATCCGCCACGGTGCCCTTGCCGCTGACCATGATGTTGGGCTTATCCGGCAGAGTCAGTTTCATGTCGCCTTGCTGGGAATGCACCACGAAGGTGCTACCGCTGGCGCTGGCGACCGTGCCGCCGAAGCGCACCATGCCGGCAAAGGGATTCGGTGCGGAGGAGGCCGGCGCTTGGGAGAGCGCGGGGCCGATGCCGGCAGCCAGCAGCAGCGCGAAAGCCGCGATCGTGGGTCTGAGGGACATGGAACTTCTCCTTAGTGTATATCTGCAGACCGATGCGACAGGTATTTCATTACATCGCCGGGCGCCAATCGGCGGGAACGAGCCCCCGCCGGGGCGAGGTGTTTGATCCGGCCACCGGACAGGTTCAGGCCCACGTGCCGCTGGGCGCTGCCCCGGAGCTGCAGCTGGCGGTTCACGCCGCGCTTGCGGCGCAGCCCGGTTGGGCGGCCGTCGGCGCCCAACGACGCTCACAGGTGCTGTTCCGCTTCAAGGCGCTCATTGAACAGCACCTGGGGCGGCTCGCGCGACTGCTCTCCAGTGAGCATGGCAAGTTGCTTGCGGACGCCCGGGGCGATATTCAGCGGGGCCTCGAAGTCATTGATTTCGTCTGCGGCGCACCCCAATTGCTCAAGGGTGAGCGTTCCTCGGGTGTGGGTCCGGGCATCGATGTCTGGTCGATGCTGCAGCCGCTGGGCGTGGTGGCCGGCATCACCCCTTTCAATTTTCCCGCGATGATTCCGCTTTGGATGCTGGCGCCGGCCATCGCTGCCGGCAATGCCTTCCTCCTCAAGCCCTCGGAGCGCACCCCGTCGGTGGCTGTGGAACTTGCCGTACTGCTGCGCGAGGCCGGTGCACCGGAAGGGATTCTGAATGTCCTGCACGGCGACGCCGAAATGGTCGAGGCTATGCTGGCCGAGCCTGCCATCCAGGCGGTGAGCTTCGTTGGGTCATCCACTGTCGCCCAGCACATCTACGGTACCGCCGCGGCGGCCGGCAAGCGGGTTCAGGCCATGGGGGGTGCCAAGAACCATGCCCTGGTACTGCCTGATGCGGACCTGGAGCAGGCGGTCGAAGCCATTATCGGCGCGGCCTTTGGTTCAGCCGGGGAGCGTTGCATGGCGTTGCCCGTGCTCGTGGCGGTCGGTGAGACCACCGCGCTCGCCCTGCGCGAGCGTCTGATCACCGCGATACAGCGCCTGCGGGTCGGCGCGCCGGAGGATTCCGATGTCGACTATGGTCCGGTGGTCAGTGCGGCCCACCGGCAGCGCATCGAAGGCTACATCGCGATGGGCATTGCCGAAGGGGCCGAGCTGGTCATTGATGGACGCGGTCTCATCGTGCCGGGCCTCGAACAAGGCTTCTTCCTGGGACCCACCCTGTTCGATGGGGTCCGTGCCGACATGCGCAGTTACCAGGAGGAGATCTTCGGCCCGGTGCTGCAGATGCTGCGCGTGGACACCCTGGAGCAGGGTATCGCGCTGGCCTCAGCGCATCCGTTCGGCAATGGGGCGGTGTTGTTCACCCGTTCGGGTGCGGCTGCCCGATGCTTTGCCGAACAGATGCAGGTCGGCATGGTGGGGATCAATGTGCCGATTCCGGTGCCGGTCGCGCAGCACGGCTTTGGCGGCTGGAAGCGTTCGGCGTTCGGTGATCTCAATCAATACGGAACCGACAGCATCCGCTTCTTTACGCGCACCAAGATCGTCACGCAGCGCTGGTCCGGCACTGACTGAGCGTTCCGGACCTCACCACATCAGATCGTCGGGGACGACGAAGTCCTTGTACGCCTCATCGATCACTTCAGGCGTCGTCGCCGGCTGCCCCTGCGCCACGACGGCGCGTGCGTCGCGCTCGCGGATCTTCTCCGCGATCACCGGAAGTACCAGTTCATAGCGACCTTCGCACCGCACCAGCATGACTTCGCCGCGGGTGATGCGCTCGCGCAGCGCCGCATCCGCGCGGATGCGGCGTACCTTGCCGCCGTCGATGAAGTTGTAGGTCTCCTCGACATCCGGGCGCGTAATGCGATTCTGCGTCACGAGTTCGCGGATCTGCGCGTAGAGCGCCTTGCGCTGCGCTTTCTCGAGCTGCTTGCGGTTGAGCTCCTGATCGCGCACGGCCTTGGCCTCGGCCTGCTTCTTCGCCGCGATTTCCTGCGGGCTCGGGCCGTTGCGCTGGGCGCGCGGTTGCTGCTTTTGACCCTGGTATTGCTTGCGTTGCGCCTGCCGCTCGGCGTTCTTTACCTGCTCCTCGTTGACGAGCCCGGCCTGCAATAACTGTTCGCGAAGCGATAATGAACTCATGGTGATCTCAACCGCTTCAGGCGAAGCGGCAGGCCTCGTCAAATGTCAGGCGCGGATTGCGCGGGAACAGTTTCTCATCCGTGCCGGACCCGAGGCTGCAGATGAAGTTTGAGCGGATATGGGTATCGGCAAAGAATTCCCGATCGACGCCCGCGTTGTCGAAGCCCGACATCGGACCGCAGTCCAGGCCCAAGGCGCGCGCGGCGAGAATCAGATAGGCACCCTGCAGGCTGCCGTTGCGAAACGCGGTGGTCTCGGCTGCGACCGGGGAATTTGCGAAATTGGCTTTCATTGCTTCGCCCCTCGCCGGAAAGAGTTTGGGCAGCTGCTCGGCAAACTCCAGATCGTAACCAATGATGACCGTGACCGGTGCCGCCAGGATCTTCGGGCGATTGGCCTCGGATGCGAGCCCCGCGAGTTTGGTCTTGCCCTCGGTAGAGCGCACCCAGACGAACCGGGCCGGATTGCTGTTGCCTGACGTCGGGCCCCACTTGAACAAGTCGTACAGCTCGCGGATCTGCTGCTCGCTGACCGCCTCCAGGCTCCAGCCATTGCGGGTCCTGGCGGTGCGAAACAGCGTGTCGAGGGCCGGTCCGTCGAGTTTTTGATGCATGCAATGATCCTGAAATGGTCAGGCCGGAATGTTACACCGCGCCGTGCGCCGGGCGAAGGCGTGCGGCTGCCCCCCATGATTAAGACGAAAGGATGGCATTGACAGCGGATTTGTGGGCGTAAAATGTGAGCTTCCGGCGCCGGCCGCGGTTGGCTCACGTCGCCACCCTTTCCAGGTGACTCAAACGCATGACTTCAGAAGACGATGGCACCGAGGCCTTGACCGAACTTGCGCTGGATCTGCGCTCGGCCCGTGACCACGGGGCGGATCATCTGTGGCGGCAACTGGATCCGCAGCTGTGGGACTTCACGCGCAACCCCTTGACCGTGCTGCAGACGGTATCCGCACGCGCCATCCGCCAGGCCCTGGCTGAACCTGAATTTCGCGCCCAGGTGGACCAGGTGCTGGGGCGACGTCGTGCCGCGCTTGCGGCCCCTTCATGGTTTGAGGTGAATCATCCCGGCAGTGTGCTCACGCAGGTCGCGTACTTCAGCATGGAGTTCATGCTGACCGAGGCGCTGCCCATCTACTCCGGCGGGTTGGGCAACGTCGCCGGGGACCAGCTCAAATCGGCCAGTGATCTGGGTGTGCCGGTGGTGGGCGTGGGACTGCTCTACAGCCAGGGATACTTCCGCCAGATCATCGACAAGTCCGGCGGCCAGCAGGCCTTGTTCCCCTACAACTCTCCGGACCAGCTGCCCATCACCCCCTTGCGCACCGCCAGCGGCGAATGGTTGCGATTGAAAGTGGATCTGCCGGGTTTTCCGGTGTGGCTGCGGACCTGGCAGGCACGCGTGGGGCGCACCAGACTGCTGCTGCTCGACTGTAACGACCCGGCGAATTTTCCGCCCTGGCGGGGCATCACCGGCGAATTGTACGGCGGCGGTCCGGAACTGCGGCTGCGTCAGGAACTGATCCTCGGCATCGGCGGTTGGCGGCTGCTGGCCGCGTTGGGCATCCAGCCCGAGGTGTGCCATCTGAACGAGGGCCACGCGGCCTTCGCGGTGCTCGAGCGCGCGCGCTCCTACATGCGCGAGTCAGGACTGGACTTCGCGGCGGCGCTCGCCGCCACGCGCGCGGGCAATCTCTTTACGACGCATACGGCCGTCGCCGCCGGCTTCGACCGCTTCGCGCCGGAACTCATTGAACATTACCTGGGCGAGTATGCGAAGAGTTGCCTCGGCATCAGCATCGAGCAGCTGCTGGCATTGGGTCGGGCCAATAGCCAGGACTGGTCCGAGACCTTCAACATGGCCTACCTCGCGATCCGTGGCAGCGGCGCGGTGAGCGGTGTCAGCCGGCTGCACGGCAAGGTGAGCCGGCAGATCTTCGGCTCGCTGTTCCCGCGCTGGGCGGAGGATGAGGTGCCGGTCGGCTACATCACCAATGGCGTGCACACGCCCACCTGGAGTTCGGTGCAGGCACAGGCGCTGTGGAGCGGGATCGGCGCAATCAATTATGAGCAGTCACCCGATGGTGCTGCCGCCGTGGGCATACGCCGGCTCGGCGATGCGGATCTTTGGCGCTTCCGCAATGAGTCGCGGGCCGCGCTGATCGAGTCGGCACGCCAGCGCCTGCGCCGGATGATGATGGTTTCCGGCGAGACCGCGGATGCGGTGCAGGGCGCACAGCAACTGCTCGATCCGCAGGTGCTGACGTTGGGATTTGCGCGGCGTTTCGCCACCTACAAGCGGCCCAATCTGCTGCTGCGCGATACCGCGCGGCTGCTGCGCCTGCTCACGAGCGCGGATCGCCCCGTACAGATGATCATCGCGGGCAAGGCGCATCCGGCCGATGAACCGGGCCAGGCATTGATCAGGCAATGGCTGCAGTTCATCCGCGGCACGGATGCGCACAGTCACGTCATTTTCCTGGCCGACTACGACATGGACATCGCGGCACAGCTGGTGCAGGGCGTGGATGTCTGGATCAACACGCCGCGCCGGCCCTGGGAAGCGTGCGGCACCAGCGGCATGAAAGTGCTGGTGAATGGCGGCATCAATCTCTCGCAGCTGGATGGCTGGTGGGCCGAGGCGTACCAGCCGCAGCTGGGTTGGGCGATCGGTGATGCGCAGACGCACGGCGATGAGGGTGTCTGGGACGACCGGGACGCCTCGGCATTGTTTGAAGTGCTCGAGCGCGAGGTGGTGCCGCAGTTCTACAGTCGCGATGCCGCCGGTATTCCTGCCGCCTGGATAGCGCGCATGCGCGCGAGTATGGCGACCCTCACACCGCAGTACTCCAGCGGCCGCGCCGTGCGCGATTACACCCAGCGCCACTACCTGCCGTGTGCCTACGAGTGGCTGCGGCGCAGCGCGGCCAACGGCGCGGTCGCTCGGCAGCTGGTGCAATGGCATGCGCATCTGGATGCCGCCTGGAACCAGCTGCGCTTCGAGAAGTTGATGGTGACGCCCCAGGGCAGCGGGCTTGAGTTCGAGGTGCAGATTGATCTGGCCGGACTCGCAGCCGAGGAGGTGGCGGTCCAGCTGTATGCCAATGGTATCGACGGCGCGGGGCCGCAGGTGTATGACATGACGTTGCAGCGGCCGCAGGAGTCCGGCGGCAGCGCCGGCGCGGGCATCGGGCTGTACCGGGCAGTCGTGCCAGCGAGTCGGGCGCCGGGCGACTACACTGCCCGGATCGTGCCGCGGATGGCGGGCGCAGCGGTGCCATTGGAAGCGAATCATATTCTCTGGCAGCACTGAAGGCCGCACGAACCGGAACTGGTACATCTTAACGGAGTGATCAATATGGCGACCGAAATCGCGCGCTCGGGCGCGCCGCGCAAGCTCAATGAGCTGGGACAGAGCCTGTGGCTGGACAACATCACGCGGGACCTGCTGAACAATGGCACGCTCGAGCGCTATATCAGCTCGGGACTGTCCGTGACCGGACTGACCTCCAACCCCACCATTTTTGATCACGCCATCGGCAAGAGTGCCGCCTACGATGCGGATGTGGGTTCGATGGCCGCGAAGGGTGTGTCCACCGAGGATCTGTTCTTCGAACTGGCGATCGCGGATCTCGCGCGCGCGGCGGATCTGTTCAAGCCGGTATTCGAGCGCACGGCCACGGTGGATGGCTGGGTGTCGCTGGAAGTCTCACCACTGCTCGCCTACGACACCGCAAAGACCCTGGCTGCGGCGCGCAAGCTGCATGCCAAGGCCGCACGCCCGAATCTCTTCATCAAGATCCCGGGCACGCGCGAAGGCCTGCCGGCCATCGAGGAGGCCATCTTTCAGGGCGTGCCGATCAATGTGACGCTGCTGTTTTCCACCGGCCAATACCAGGCGGCAGCCGAGGCCTATCTGCGTGGGCTCGAGCGGCGCGTGGCCGCGGGCCTGAGCCCCGATGTGCGCTCGGTGGCGTCGCTGTTCGTCAGCCGCTGGGACAAGGCGACCCTGGAAAAGTTGCCCGCGAATCTGCGCAACAAGCTCGGCATCGCGGTCGGCCAGCAGTGCTTCCGTGCCTACCGGCAGCTGATGGGCACCGACCGGTGGCAGCGACTGATGAACCTGGGCGCGCGGCCGCAGCGCCTGCTGTTTGCCAGTACCGGCGTCAAGGATCCCTCGGCCCCCGACACGATGTACGTGACGGCGCTCGCGGCCCCGAATACCGTGAACACCATGCCGGAGGAGACCTTGCTCGCCTTCGGCGACCATGGTGCGGTGAGCGGGGCGCTCACGCCCGATGGCGGCAACTGCGACCAGATGCTGGCAGCGATTGCGGCGGCCGGCGTGGACATCGCGGCATTGGCGACGCAGCTGCAGACCGATGGCGCCGAGTCCTTCAACGCCTCGTGGAAGAATCTCCTCAAATCCATCGAGACCAAGACCAAGGCATTGAAGTAGGCGTGAACCGCTGATGCAGATCGCGCAGCACGGAGTGCTGATGCTGTCGCTGTTCGTGTTCCTGCAGGCGATCGGCCTGCCGGTGCCGTGCGCGATTGCGCTGATACTGGCCGCGGCACAGAGTGCCCGCGGCCATCTATCCGCATTCGGCGTTCTGGGCGGCTCGCTCGCAGCGATGCTGGCGGGCGATGTGCTGATGTTCCTGCTCGGCCGGCGCACCGGGTGGTGGCTGCTGGGCGCGCTGTGCCGGATATCGCTGAATCCGGAATCCTGCGTCGTGACCTCGGCTGACACCTTTCACCGCCGTGGCCGCTCGCTGCTCGTGATTGCGAAATTTCTGCCGGGCATCAACACCATGGCGCCGCCGCTCGCCGGCAGCATGCAGATGGGCTGGTGGTCATTCCTCGGGTTGGATCTGGCAGGCTGCGTGCTCTATATCGGCGCCTACTTCGTGGTCGGCTATCTGTGCAGTGACGCCGTCGCGCAGGTGATCCACTTCTACGAGCGCTTCGGCCATTTCACGACCGCGGTGGTGCTGACCGTGGTGACGGCCTACGCGCTGTGGCTGCTGTGGAGCGCGCTGAAGGCCCGTCATCTGGGGCGCGGAGTGCCGCAAGTGCCACCTCAGACCGTCGCGAACGAGGTGGCGGATGATCAGGCAGTGGTATTCGATGTGCGCAGTCACGGCTACTTTGATCCCGGCGCCGTGCGCATTCCGCGGTCACGGCGCGTTGATCCGAACGCGCTGCGCGCGCACGTCAAGGACTTCCCACCGGACCGTCAGATCTATCTGTACTGCACCTGTCAGCGTCAGGCCACCAGCGTGCGCGTCGCGCGCGAGCTGCGCAAACTGGGGCTGCGCGTCGCCGTCATCAAGGATGGGCTGCGCGGCTGGCGCAGCGCCGGACTTGCCGTGGAGACGGTGCCGTCCGAAGACGTCGCGACACTGCCGTTCTTCACCTAGGCCGCGGCGATCGCCGCTGCGGGGTTGTGGCGCAGGGTGATGCGCGCAAATGTCACGCACAAGAGCGCGCACAGCGTGATGCCGGCGATCATCGGCAGCGGCGCACCGTTGGCGAAGGTGCCCGAGAACGCCATCACCAGCGACCCCAAGCCAAATTGCAGGGTGCCGATGAGCGATGAGGCGGTGCCTGCAATCGCGCCGTGTTCCTCGAGCGCCAGAATGGTAGCGGTGGGCACGGTCATCCCCAGGCAGGCGTAGGCACAGCACAGCAGCACCACCATCACCACCAGGTGATCCACGCCGGCGGCGAACAGCCCCAGCAGCACCAGCATCGCGACGGCGAAGCCCGTCGAGGCACGCCGCACCAGTTTCTTCAGGCCAAGTCGGGTCGCGAGGGTCGCATTGAACTGTGCGGCGACGAAGAACGAGGCCGCATTCACGGAGAACAGCAGACTGAATCCGCGCGGCGTCAGGTGATAGTGCTCAATCATCACGTACGGCGAGTTCGACAGGTACAGAAAGAAGCTCGCCATGCCGCAGGTACCGATCAGGACCGTGCCGATGAAATGCCGGTCCGACAAGAGCTGGCGATAGGAATGGAAGGCGCTCGTCAGGCTGCTGTGCGCGCGTGCCGACTTGGGCCGCGACTCCTTAAGGGTGGTCAGGATGCCGAACCCGATGATGGCCGCGCCCAGCACCATCCAGAATACGCCGCGCCAGCCGACGGCCTGAATCACGAAGCTCCCGGTCAGCGGCGCGAGCAGTGGCGAGATGCTGAAGACCAGCATGAGCAGTGACATGAGCCGCGTCGCCTCGACACCGGAGTGCAGATCACGGACCACGGCCCGTGGAATCACCATGCCGCCACAGGCCCCGAGACCCTGTACAAAGCGGCCGAGCAGGAACAGTTCCGCATTCGGTGCCAGGGCACAGGCCACGCTGCCGCAGCAGAACAGGGCGAGCCCGACGTACAGCGGCAGCTTGCGACCGTACATATCCGACAGCGGGCCGTAGAGCAGCTGGCCTCCGCCCACGGCGATGAAGAATACGGTCAGGCTCATCTGCACCGTGGCCGCGTTCGCATGCAGGCTCTGGCCGATGGAGGGCAGCGCCGGCAGGTACATGTCGATGGCAAAGGGGCCGATCGCTGACAGCAGCCCCAAAATGATCCCGTGCCGTAAGTAACTCTTGTCCATGATAAAAGCTCGTAAAACCCGCCGCCAGCGGCAACCGGCGCTGGGTCACAATATAAGGAGTGGATTGGCAGCGCCGAAGACGCTGCGTGGCAGCCATCGCAAATGCGACAATTGGACAAATGTTCGCCTGCGCGGCCCCGGCGCGCAAGTGAAAACTTAGTGAGGAGAGTGTGCAAGTGACAATCAATCCAATGGCCGGCAAACCGGCGCCGGCGTCCATGCTGGTCAACGTCGCGCGCCTGGTATGCGCCTATTACTCCGATGCGCCGGATCCGGCGGTGCCTGACCAGAGGGTGGCCTTCGGCACCTCCGGACACCGCGGCAGCTCCTTCCAGCGCTCTTTCAATGAGGCGCATATCCTGGCCATCTCCCAGGCCATCGTCATGTATCGAACGCAGCAAGGCATCACGGGCCCGCTGTTTCTCGGGATGGACACGCATGCGCTGTCCGAACCGGCATTCATCAGCGCTTTGGAGGTGCTGGGTGCGAATGGTGTCACCGTCATGATTGCGGACGATCACACCGACTACACGCCCACGCCGGTCATCTCGCACGCGATCCTGACCTACAACCGGGGTCGCACGACGGCGCTTGCCGATGGCATCGTGATCACGCCCTCGCACAATCCGCCCGACAGCGGCGGGTTCAAATACAACCCTCCCAATGGCGGCCCGGCCGACACCGCGGTGACCTCGTGGATCGAGAACAAGGCCAATGAACTGCTGGCGCAGAAGCTGGCTGGCATAAGGCGCATGCCTTACAGCCAGGCACGCACATTGCCCACCACGCGGCCGTACGACTACCTGCACACTTATGTGGATGATCTGGTCTCGGTGATCGACCTTGAGGCGATCCGCGCCGCGGGCGTGCATATGGGCGTCGATCCGCTGGGCGGCGCCGGGGTGCACTACTGGCCAGTGATTGCGGATCAGTACAAGCTCGATCTCACCGTCACCAATGATGCGGTGGACCCGACCTTCCGTTTCATGACGCTCGACTGGGATGGCAAGATCCGCATGGATCCCTCCTCACCCAACGCCATGCAGCGTTTGATCGGGCTCAAGGACCGCTTTGATATCGCGTTCGCCTGCGACACGGACCATGACCGTCATGGCGTCGTGACGCGCAGTGCCGGACTCATGCCGCCGAATCACTATCTGACCGCGGCGGCACATTACCTGTTTTCCAATCGACCCCAATGGAACACCAAGGCCACCATCGGCAAGACCGTGGTCACCAGCATGATGCTCGACAAGGTCGCCGAACAACTCGGCCGCAAGATCTTTGAGACGCCGGTGGGCTTCAAATGGTTCGTCGACGGTCTCGTCGATGGCTCCCTGGGTTTCGTCTGCGAGGAGAGCGCGGGCGCCTCGCTGCTGCGCCGAGACGGCAGCGTGTGGACCACCGACAAGGACGGCATCACGCTCGCACTGCTCGCCGGTGAAATCACCGCCCGCTCGGGCAAGGACCCGTCTCAGGTTTATGGCGATCTCACCCAGAAACTCGGTAACCCGGCCTACGAACGGGTCGACGCGCCCGCCGATGCGGCGCAGCGCAAGGCCTTGTCGAAGCTATCCGGTGAGCAGATCAAGAGTGCCACGCTCGCCGGGGAGAAAATCGATGCGGTACTCACCAAAGCGCCCGGCAATGGCGCGGCCATCGGCGGGGTCAAGGTCATCACCGCGAGCGGCTGGTTTGCCGCCCGGCCCTCCGGCACCGAAAGCATCTACAAGATCTACGCCGAAACCCTGCAGGGACCGGCGCACTTGCAGCAGATATTTGCCGAAGCGCAGCAGATCGTCGGTGCCGCGCTCGCCGGCGTCAAGGGCTGACAGGCAGGCCCAACGCCGCGCGGGTTTGACTCACCGTCAGATCCTTGACGTAGGCGGCCGTGCCGACATCGAAGCTCTTTGCCGTCGATAGCGGTCCGACCACGACGGGCGCGAAGCCCGCGGCCCGTACCAGCTGCTCGGTGATGGAGCGTGCGTGCCGGTCATCGGCCGCGATCGGAATCGCAATCGGATCAACCGTGCGGTGCGCATTCTTGCGCAAAGACACGTAGCTGATGGCATTGAAGGCCCGCACCAGCCGCACGCCCGGGAAGAACTTCGCGGAGGCTGTTCCGGTTCCCTCGCGGCGCGCCTCCTCCGCCATCGCCCCGTCACGCTCGGGATAGGGATTGCCCAGGTCGATGACGACCTTCCCCGCCAGCTGCGTCGCGAGCTGCTGGCCCAGCTGCGGCTCAACGCCGTACGGCACGGCGATGACGATGACCGTCCCGAATTTCGCGGCACTTTCCGGCGTCCCGGCCTTCACGCCGTGTCCGATCGATTGCGCGAGCGACTGCAGCGCATCCGGATTGCGCGAGGAGATCATGACCGGGTAGCCCGCCTCGGCCCATAGGGATGCGAGTGTCGCGCCCATCTTGCCGGCGCCGATGATGCCAATGGGGATATTGTCCGCGGCCGCGGCTGGCGCTGCACCCCCGGCAGCCATCACCACGGCAGCCAGCACGCCGCACCAGATCCGCGCGTCATGCCACCACTTCGACCGCCCGAACGTTGTGTGATCGCTCTTCATGAGGTATTCCCCTTGCTGGCACGGACCTTGAGTATGGCTGCTTGTCATTTATATCCACAATGGTTTGCAGGTGCGCGTATTGCATCGCACCCAAGCCACAATCGGGCGGCGACTGATATACTGCTGGCGTTAGTGAACGCGCAGGGTTCCCTGTAACAGGGGATTTGAATGGGAACGCGGTTAGATGCCGCGGCTGCCCCCGCAACTGTGACCGGCGAGTGATCGTCCTGATATGCCACTGGGCCTTACGGCTTCGGGAAGGCGGACGAGAACTGTGACCCGGGAGTCAGGAGACCAGCCCTGTGCCGTCGTCCATGCTTTTGGCCGGGGTGTGTCATGAGCTGCGGGTGATCCGCTGCGACGACATTTTGTGTCGTTGTTGCGGAGAATACTGTGCCCAGAATTTCATTGGCTCCGGTCGCCGGAGCAGTCGGTCTCATCCTGTTCATTCAACCCGTTCTGGCTGAAGATAGTTCCGGCCAGGATGAATCCCTGGAAACGCTGGTCGTTTCCGCGACGCGCATTGCCACTCCCGCAGCGCAGCTGGGCAGCAGCGTTACGGTGATTACCGCGGCAGACATTGCCGCCGAGCAGCTGCGGACCGTGTCCGATGTGCTCAAGCTCGTGCCGGGCCTCAATGTCGTGCAATCCGGCGGACCGGGTGGCGTGACCTCGGTGTTCATGCGCGGCACGAATTCCAACCACACCAAGGTGCTGATAGACGGCATCGACGTGAGCGATCCGAGCAACTCCGGCGCGACATTTGATTTCGGCCAGCTGCTGGCCTCCGATATCGAGCGCATCGAAGTCCTGCGCGGTCCGCAAAGCGGCCTGTATGGATCCGATGCCATCGGTGGTGTCATCAGCATCACGACCCGCTCGGGCAAGGGTCCCGTCAATCTCTCGGCTAGTGTCGAAGGCGGCACCTTCCGCACCAACAATGAAACGCTCTCCGTAGGCGGCTCTTCCGACCAGTTTCAATATGCGGCAAACGTGGAACATCTGCATGCGGGCTCGGTGCCGGTCACACCGCTCGATCTGCTGCAGCCCGGCGAGCCGCGCAACGCCGACTACGAGGACAATCTCACGGCATCCACTCGCCTGGGTTACACCGTCACCCCCGGGTTTGATCTGAACCTGGTGGGCCGCTTCACCGATGCGCATTACGCCTTCACCGGCGATGACCCCTTCGCGTTCCCCAGCTTCCCGTCGGCGATGCAGAGCAAGAGCGATACCTCGCAGTACTACGCACGGCTGAGCGGGCATCTCGTGAGCTTCGACGGCGTGCTCGATGAGACCGTGGGCGTGGCCTATTCCAGCGCGTGGACCTTGAATCTGGATCCGAACTTCGGCGCGTCGGTGAACACCGGGGATCGCGTGAAGTTCGATTGGCAGGGAGCCGTGCGCCTCTCGGATGAGGAGACCCTGGTGTTGGATGCCGAGCATGCGCATGACGCGATCCACGAGCCGATCAGCGCCGAAGTCAACGACAATGCCGGTGCGGTGGAGTTGCAGTCGCACTTGAGTGAGCATCTGTATTCGGCGTTGAACCTGCGCTACGACGACAATGAACGCTTCGGTTCAAAGGTGACCTGGCGGTTTGCACCGGCCTATGTGATTGCCGAGTCCGACACGCGCTTTTCGGCCAGCGCCGGCACGGGATTCAAGGCGCCGACGCTCGGTGAGCTCTATCAGAACTTTCCGCCGTTCTTCTTTGCCAATCCGGACCTGAAACCGGAGACCAGCACCGGCTATGACCTGGGAGTCGAGCAGGGGCTCTTCAACAAGGCCGTCCAGGTCGGCGCGACCTGGTTCCGCAATGACATCCGCAACCTCATTACCACCGATGTGACGGGCACGACGTATGCGAATGTCGGACGCGCCATCACCCAGGGCGTGGAGAGTTTCATTGGCTGGCAACCCTTGCAGGCGCTGCACCTGCGGGCGGATTACACCTTCACCCAGGCGGACGATGACATCCTGCACGAGGAGCTGCTGCGTCGCCCGAAGCACAAGGCGACGTTGACTGCCGCGTGGCAGATGAGCGACGCCGTTTCAGTGGATACCACGGTGCTGTATGTGGGCAGCTGGATCGATGGCAACCGCGATTTCTCCATTCCGCGGCTGACGGCGCCTGCCTATACCACCGTGAACCTGGCATTGAATTACGCGCTGTTCAACCATCTGAGCGTCTTCGGTCGTATCGACAACCTGCTCAACCGCCACTATCAGGATCCGGTGGGTTTCCTGCAGCCGGCGCTGGGCGTCTTCGTGGGCCTGCGCGGCCAGCTGTAGCCTTGGGGTACACTCGCGCCTGACTGCTTCGTTGGGAATGGGGGAAGGTGCGATGCGAGTGCGATATTGGGTAAGGCGTGGGTTGCCGTTGCTGGCCGGTATTTGTCTGACCGCCTGCTATCACCCGGTCCACGCGCAACAGGCGCCTTTGGGCATCGAAGCCGTCACCCTGACGCAGCCCGCCTACGTCTTTGATACTGCGGAGCAACACAAGGTGCGCGTGGTGGTGGTCGCCCGCGGCTTGCGGCATCCCTTCGCCGTGGCGCTCCTTCCCAACGGCGATGCGCTGATCTCGGAGCGTGGCGCCGGGATTCGGCTGGTCCATGGCGCAGCCGCCGGCGTCGCGCAGCTGGATCCGACGCCGATCGACGGGTTGCCCGCGGCCCCGCCATACCGCAATGGCGGCCTGCAGGATGTCGCGCTGCATCCGGATTTCGCGCACAACCATCTGGTCTACTTCACGTTCAACCAGGCGGGTAATGCGCCGCCCGCGGATGCCAAGCCGCCGGTGCGGCAGGAAAGCCGGATATCGTTGTTTCGCGGCGAGCTCGCGGGTCACGCGCTCACACATGTTCAGCAGCTGTTCGTGGCAGGCTCCGGGAGCACCAGCGGGTCACGCCTGGCGTTTGACGGTCACGGCATGGTCTATATGACCACCGGCGGACCGTTCGACGATGCTCCGCAGCGCCTGGACACCGTTTACGGCAAGGTGCTGCGCCTGCGCGATGACGGCACCATCCCCAAGGACAATCCATTCGTCGGCAGCGCCGGCGCACGCGGGGAGATCTTCTCCATCGGTCACCGCGATCACCTTGGCCTCACCGTTAGTCCGGCCGGGGTGGTCCTGAACGCCGAACAAGGCCCCAACGGCGGCGATGAGCTGAACGTGATCCTCGCCGGCCACAACTACGGCTGGCCCAAGGTGAGCTTCGGACGCGATTACGCCGGTCCGCGAATTTCCGAATCGCCGGTGGCCGAAGGCATCGATCAGCCGCTGGTGGTGTGGCTGCCCTCGATCGCGCCGGGCGGCCTGACTTTCTACACCGGCGACAAGTTTCCGGCCTGGGATGGCAATCTGTTCATCACCAGTGCGCGCCGCGGGGAGATTCCGCGCACCGGCGGCATCGAGCGGCTGGTGTTCAATCCTAAGATGGAGGAGCTGCGCCGCGAGACGCTGTTCACCGAGCTGCACCAGCGATTCCGCGATGTGCGTCAGGGGCCGGACGGCCTGCTGTACGCCGTGACCGATGAGGATGATGGCGCTTTGCTGCGGATCGAGCCGGTTGCGGCAACCATGGTGATCGCCGACGCGCAGGTTGCGGAGCCGCAGATCCGACTTGCGCCGGAAGACATTCAGGCGCTGGCCGCGCAGGCGGCCAAGAATCCGGGGCGACCCGGTCCCGCCTCCTTGGCGCTGAACGGCGATGCCAGCAAGGCCGGCGTCTACACCGTGCAGGTGACGCTGCCGGCGCACACGATCGTGCCACCCCACACCCATCGCGACAATCGCATGGTCTACGTGGTGTCCGGTACGTTGTACGTGGGCTATGGTGAAAAGCGCGATCCGGCGGCGTTGAAGTCGCTTCCCCCCGGCAGCTACTACACCGAGCCTGCCGCCACCCCGCACTACACCGAGACGCGTGATGATCCCGTAGTCATCGTCATCAGCGGCGTGGGTCCGAGCGATACGCACCTGATCGGCGCACCTGCCCCGGCAAATCGGTAAGCAGACATGACATTGCCCGGTGCGTCCCAAAGAGACGCGACCGGGCAACGGAGGGTGACGATCGTTAACCGCTGACTTTCAACGCCGAGGTGTCGACGCTCTTCACGTCCGGGACGTTTTGGGCGACGAGCTTGACGTGATCGACGGCGTCCTGGCTGGCCACGGTGCCGGTCAGCACTACAACGCCCTGCGTCGTGTTCACGCTGATGTCAGCGTCCTTGGCGACGCTGTCGGCTGCCAACCGCGATTTCACTTCGGTCGTGATTTTGCTGTCCGCGTTAGCCACATCGACCGCCTGGGCGCCGTCAGCAGGTGTCGTGGCCGCCGCCGGGGCTGCCGGTGCAGTCGAGTCGTCCGCCGGTTTCACGCTATCGCCGTTCTTGGCCACGCTGTCGCTGTTCACGGCGGTATCCGCGGCCGGTGCCGGCGCAGCGGGTGCAGCCGGTGTCGTCGAGGCAACGCTATCGCTATCCACGCTGCGATGCGCCTTGGAATGGCGACTCGCTTTCGGCTCGGGGGCCGCGGGGGTCGCATCGCTACTCGCCGTGCCGTTATCCGTCTGCGCGACCGCAGCCGGCGCAGCCGGTGTCGGGGCTGCCACATCGGGAGCCGGTGCCGCCGGGGGCGGCGCTTCCGGCGCCTGGACCACTGGCGGAGGGGGTGCGATAGGCGCGACGCGAGCAATCGGCGCCGGCGTCGAGGAGGGGTGCAGGGCGTAAGTTACGAGACCCGCCCCGACGATGGCTAGCCCCACGCCGATGACGATCCTGCTGGGTACGATATTCATTGAGACACCTGTTTGTTTTCCACTAGTGGAACAAACGGTACGCTTTGAACATATCCATGTCTGTGGACCGACGCCCCTGAGGAGCTGTCGGCGATGCCTGACATTATGAAATAATGTTATAATTCAAAGTCTTATAGGATAGCCAAGCCCTGGCTTAGGTCCCAATAGCAACCTAAAGCAAAAGGCGGCGCCCTCACGGGCGCCGCCTTGGCGTTGCAAACAGCCAGGACTCAGATGGCCTGGTTGATGATCTTCGATTGGGTGAACTCTTCCAGGCCCTCCTGGCCCATCTCCGCACCAAAGCCCGACTGCTTGGCGCCGCCGAACGGCACATCCACCCGCCGGTCCAGATGATTGTTCACCCACACGGTACCGGACTCGATGCGCAGCGCGGTGTCATAGGCACGCTTGTCGTTGGACGACCAGACCGTGCCCCCCAGTCCGTACTCGCTGTTATTGATGCGGGAGATGGCATCATCCAGGTTCGCATAGCGCAGCACCGGCAAAACCGGTCCGAACTGTTCTTCCTGAACCAGCCGGGTGTTGTCCGGAATGTCACGCACGATGGTCGGGCGCACGAAGTAGCCGCGGCCGGTATGCGGTTTGCCCCCGGCAACGATCTTGCCGTGCTGACGCGCGTCCTCGATGTACTCGTTGACCTTCTTGAACTGCGTGGCGTTCTGAACCGGTCCGTACTGGGTGCTCGGATCCAGGCCATCACCGACCACGGCGGCATCGGCGAGTCTCGCAAGCTCGGTGCACACCGCCTCGTACATGGAATCGGGCACGTAGGCGCGCTTGATGGCGAGACAGACCTGACCGCTGTTGACCATCGAGCCGGCGAACAGGCTCGCGGCGGCCTTCTTGGGGTCCAGATCGTCCAGTACCAGGGCCGCATCATTGCCGCCCAGTTCCAGGGTCAGGCGCTTGATCGTGCTGGCAACGCTGGCCATGACCTTCTTGCCGGTGGCCGTGGAGCCGGTGAAGGCGACCTTGGCGACATCCGGGTGAGAGGTGAGGTTGTTCCCCAGGTCGTTGACGTCGGTGATGACGTTGACGACACCAGCCGGGAAAATCTTGGCGCAAAGTTCGCCCAGCCGCAGCGTGGACAGCGGTGTGGTCGGCGCGGGCTTCACCACCACGGTGTTACCGGCGAGCAGCGCCGGGGCCAGCTTGATCATCAACAGGATAACGGGGAAGTTCCACGGCGTGATGGCGGCGACCACGCCCAGGGGCACGTGATGCTGCACGATGCGCGAGCCGTCGCTGTCCTTCAGCACCTTGGAGGGCAGGTCCATGGCCGCGAATGTCTGGATCATGTGGATGGCGCCGCCGATTTCATACTTGGCACCGGCCAACGGTTTGCCCTGCTCCTGGGTGAGGACGCGGGCAATGTCATCCATGTTGGCACCGAGAGCGTCCGCCAACTTCAGCAGCAGGCGGCGACGTTCGGCAATGGGCGTGGCGGCCCAGGCCGGGAAGGCAGCCTTTGCCGCCGCGACCGCCTGATTCAGTTGCCCGAGGTCAGCGCGAGGGCACACGGCCAGGAGTTCTTCCGTGGCGGGGTTGATCACATCGAACGTCGAGGCACCGGCGACCAGTCGCCCGTTGATCAGGAGGTTGAACTCGGAAGCCGGATAGGTCTGCAACTGGGCATTCATGGGCCGTCTCCTTGGAATATCCGCGGGAATATACCCCAATTTCGGGCTCACCATTCAGGTCCGCGCGCTAAAATCGCAGCTGCATGACAACTGATTGATAAGTCAAATAAAAGCGCCAAAACAGGGGGCGCGAATCAGCGCATAAAGCCTGGCTTTGCGAGCCTTTGGAAACTCGCTTTTTCGACCCCGGTGCGGCCGCTGCGCGAACGTGGTGCATCTCACGTTGTGACGGTTTTGAAATCTTATGTGTCGAGGTCTCGGCTATCCTATTGACGATCTGACCTGCAACGGGGGGCGGGTAAGTGGAGTCCTTGTTCCTTTGGGAGGTCCGACGTGAATGGCATAACGCTGCTCGGGCGCGCTGCAGATGATCACCCGGTCACGCCTCGCGAGAAGGCGCTGAAGGTCAATCTGGATCCTGGCTGCTACGGCAGTTTTGCCGAAATCGGCGCCGGCCAGGAGGTCGTCCGCTGGTTCTTCCGCGCTGGCGGCGCGGCCGGTACGATTTCCAAAAGCATTTCGGCGTACGACATGAAGGTGTCGGACGCCATTTATGGACCTTGCAGCCGCTACGTGTGCCGCGAGCGTCTGCAGTCGATGCTGGATTACGAGCAGCGACTGAATATCGAACGTCTGGTGGAAGGCCGCGGCACCACGACGGCGTTCTTCACGTTCGCCGACACAGTTTCGGCACGCAGCTTCCGCGGCAATAACGAGTGCCACGGCTGGCTCGGCATGAAGTTCCAGCCGCGGCCGATGGCTGACAGCAGCCAGATCATCATTCATGTGCGCATGCTCGAAGTCGAGAATGCCCTGCAGCAGGAAGCCTTGGGCATCGTCGGCCTCAATCTCATCTACGGCGCGCAATATTTTGCCAATGATCCCGACCGGCTGGTGGAGTCGCTGCTGGACGGCTTGAGCACGGACCGCATCGAGATCGACCTCATCGAGTTTTCAGGCCCGGAATTCAAGCAGGTCGACAACCGCGTGATGAGCCTGCGCCTGGTGCAGCTGGGACTGACCGGCGCGGCGATGTTCTCGTCCGACGGCAGGGTGCTGCAGCCTTCCGAAGTGCTGCACAAAAAGCCGGTGCTGGTGGAGCGCGGCCGCTTCCGCCCGGTGACCTATGTGAATCTGGATCTGGCACGTTCGGCGCTGCGGGCGTTCGAGGCCGAAGGCACGGATGTGCAGCCCGGGGAAACCATCTCGCTCATGGAGATCACCATGAGCAGCCTCACCCATGACGGGACCGTGGATCTGCAGGACTTCATCAGTCGGGCGGAAGTCCTGGCCGCAACCGGCCACACCGTGATGATCTCGGACTTCGCCGAGTACTATCGGCTGGCCGCTTATCTGTTCCGCTATACCCATCGCCGCATCGGCCTGGCGATGGGCGCGACGAACCTGCAGGCAATCTTCGATGAGTCGTACTACACCCGGCTCGATGGCGGCATCCTGGAGAGTTTCGGGCGCCTGTTCCGCAATAATCTCAGGCTGTACATCTATCCCTACATGGATCAGAACACCGGTAAGCTGGTGACCGTGAATGATGTGGATGTGGGCGACTCGCTGCGGCAGCTGTACGGCTATCTGCTGTCGCGGCGCTGCATCGTCCAGCTGCAGGACGCGAACCAGACTTACCTGAGCATCTATTCGCCCGACGTGCTGAGCAAGATCAATTCCGGCAATACCGAATGGGAGAGCATGGTGCCTCCCGAGGTCGCCCACGCCATCAAGTCGCGCGGACTGTTCGGCTATCAATAGCGAGGGGTTGATGAAGCTGTTGCATACCATGGTGCGAGTCGGTGATCTGAACCGGTCCATCGATTTCTACACCAGCGTGCTCGGCATGAAACTGCTGCGCACCACCGATGTCCCGGCACATCACTACAAGCTGGCATTCGTCGGCTACGGCGCCGGCAATGCCGATGGTTCGGCGGAAATCGAACTCACCTATAATTACGGCGTGGCGAACTATGAGCAGGGGACGGCCTTCGGCCATTTCGCCATCGGCGTGAAGGATGTCGCCGCCACCTGCGAGCGCATCCGCACGGCCGGCGGTACCGTCACGCGCGAGGCCGGCCCGGTGAAAGGCGGCACCACGGTCATTGCCTTCGTGCAGGATCCGGACGGTTACAAAATCGAGCTCATCGAACGACCGTTGCTGGATTGACGTATCGATATTGAAGAGGGGGTCTCTTCAGGCGGGCAGTTTCCGCTCGGCAACCGCAAGGTCGCCGTGGCGGGTGGCCCTTGATTGAAGTGAATGTCGAGGAAATGGCGATGCACAAGAACTACCTGCTGGTGACGCTGCTGATGGTCGCGGTTGGCGCGATCTGCCCTGCACGGGGACAGGCGCAGGCCCTGATCAGCTGCAAGACCCGAGTCTGTTATGAGCGGCTGGTCGATGACTATCTCGCGGCGCTCGTGGCGCACGATCCCAGTCGCATTGCGTTCGCCACAGATGCGCGCTTCGTCGAGAACATCAAGAGCACGAAGATCGGCGATGGGCTGTGGAAGACGGCCTCGGCGGCGCCCACTACCTTCAAGATCTATGTGCCGGATCCGGTCTCAGGCCAGATTGGCTTCATGGGCGTGATGCAGGAGGCGGGCAAACCCATCCTGCTGGGACTGCGGCTGCAGGTGTTTGAAGGGCATGTCATCGAAGCCGAGCATGTCATTGCCCGGGATCTGTCCGCCGAGAGCCTGGCAAATCTGCGGGTCGCCCGCCCCGTGTTCACCAAGGTGATTCCGGAAGGCATGCGCATGCCGCGCTATGAAATCAAGGGCATCGCGTATTCCTACTACGATGCGCTGGATTTCAATGACGGCGAGCTCGCGCCCATGGCAAGAGACTGCGACCGGCATGAGAACGGCCGCGAATCCAGCGGCAGCCGCGCGCCGGTGACCGCGAAGACACCGCAGCCCAACTACAGTGCAATGGACTGCACGCGACAGTTCAGCACCGGCATGATGGCCTATATCGACAACATCGATAACATCCGGGTGCTCGCGGTGGATCCGATCACGGGACTGGCCTTCGGCCTCTCGCACTTCCATCACAGCATGAAGAACCATGTATTCCCCATCAAGGGCGTGCCGGGCGTGACGCAGCGCCACGTCGACAACCCGCCGTTTGATCTGCCGGCTGCCCACATCTTCAAGATCAGCGGCGGCAAGATCCATCAGATCGAGGCCATGGGATTCCTCGCGCCCTACGGCTCACCCTCGGGCTGGTAGCAGCCGATGCGGGCGTTTTCCCTGTTGGCCGGCAGCCTCGTCGGCCTGTGCGTGACTGTGGCTGTTGCGCAGACGCCGCCACCGGCAGCGCCCGATCATTATCACAATTTCAATGCAGCGGTGTATGCCCGCGCCCCTGAAGTCAATCGGATGAAGGATCCCCAGTGGTTGCAGCAGACGTGGGATGTGATTTCCCATGCGGTCAAGGTCAACAAGGTCTACCTGGAGACCCACCGCGACAAGCTGCTGGTGGATGGCGACACGATCGAGAAGGCCAAGGCGTTTTTCGCGGCCCGGGGCATCCAGACCTTTGGCGGAATCACCTGGACGCGCAACGAGGGTAACCGCTTCGAAACCTTCTGCTATGCGAACGAGGCAGACCGCGCCTGGGTGAAGCACGTCGCCGAGGAGACGGCCCGCCACTTCGATGACATTATCCTGGATGACTTCTTCTTCACCAGCTGCAAATCAGAAGAGGAGATCAAGGCCCGCGGCAACCGCACCTGGACCCAGTATCGGATCGAGCGCATGCGCGAGGTAGCGCGCGACCTGGTGGTGGGTGCGGCCCGCAGCGTCAACCCGAAAGTTCGCGTGGTCATCAAGTTTCCCAACTGGTACGAACACTTTCAGGACATGGGCTTCGACCTGGAACAGGAGCCTTATCTCTACTACGGCGTCTATACGGGCACCGAGACGCGCGATCCGGTATCCAGCGCCCAGCATCTGCAGGCATACAATGGCTACTCCATATTCCGTTACTTCGACAACCTGCGTCCCGGATTCAATCATGGCGGGTGGGTTGATCCACCCGGCGTGCGCAGCCTTGACAACTACGCCGAACAACTGTGGGTGACATTGTTCGCCAAGGCGCCCGAGATCACACTGTTTGACTACCGCCAGCTGCTTGGCAGCGTGGGCCCCGGGCTGCGCGGGCCCTGGCAGGGCAAGGAAGAAACCAGCTTCAACTACGATGCCATGCTGCGCGCCTATTACGCAGCCGCGGGCCCGGCCGCCGCCGGGCCGACCTATGCGGTGTCGGCAGGTTCGGCTCTGCAGCACGTGGATCCGGTCATCGGCCAGCTGGGACGCCCGGTTGGCGTCGCGGTCTATCGACCGTTCGGTTCAATGGGCGAGGACTTTCTACCGAGCTTCCTCGGCATGATCGGTATCCCGATCGACCTGCAGCCCCATTTCCCAACCACTGCCCATACTGTTCTTCTGACCCAGGACGCGGCCGCCGATCCGAAGCTCGTCGACCTCATTGAGAAACAGGTTCGCGACGGCGGCAACGTTGTCATCACCTCGGGTCTGCTTGGCAAGCTGCAGTCCCGCGGCATTGAGCGGATCGCCGATCTGTTCCTGACCGGTCAGGACGCGCTGGTGAAAACATTCCTGGGCGGCCGCACGCCGATCGACATCGGTGAGCCCATGTTGATTCCGCAGGTGCACTACATCACCAATGACACCTGGGAGCTCGCTTCATCGGTGGCGGGAGACAACGGCTTTCCGATGCTGACGGACTCGCAGTACGGCAAGGGACATCTGTTCGTGATCACGATTCCGAACAATGCCGCCGACCTGTATCGCCTGCCCGCAGCCGTTCTGGATACCTATCGGCGCACTGCCAGTGTGGATCTTGCCGTGCGCATCGCCGACGGACCGTCCAAGGTCGCCCTGTACGAGTACGACAACGGCAGCTTCATCGTCGAGTCGTTCAATGACGAGCCGGTGACGGTGCAGGTGGCGACCCCGCCAGCCGTCGCGGCGGTGCGCAATCTCGAGACCGGCGATCTCATCCAGAAACTGCCCCCTGTGGCGCAGACATTCAGTTTCATCGCGCCGCGCGAAGCACCGGCGTCGCGGTTCCCGGTGCGGATTCCAGCGCACTCCTATGTTGCGCTTTCGACAGGTCCATGAGCGCGCAGCAGTCCGGCGCGCCACTGGCGGGCGTGGAACTCGGCGGCAGCAAGTGCATCTGCATTCTCGGCGCCGGTCCGCGGGATATTGTTGCGCGGGTCGAACTGCCTACGCAGTCGCCTGAGATCACCTTGCGCGAAATTGAGGCCGTACTGGATGACTGGTATGCCCGTGAGGTGAGCTTCTCAGCGCTGGGGCTCGCCGCCTTCGGGCCCCTGGATCTGCGGCCTGAATCGCCGCGTTTCGGATGGATCGCGCGCACCGTCAAGCCGGGCTGGTCGGACACCGAACTGCTGGGCCGATTTGCCCGGCGCTATCCGCTGCCGACGGGTATTGATACCGATGTGAATGCGGCGGCACGGGCCGAGGGTCGCTGGGGTGACGCACAGGGTCTGGCGGATTTTGTGTATGTGACAGTGGGCACCGGCATCGGCGCTGGCGTGATCATCAATGGATCGCCGGTAGCCGGCGCCAATCACACCGAGGTCGGGCATATCCGTATTGTGCGATCCCCCGCGGATGACTTTGCCGGTGTCTGTCCGTTCCACGGCGACTGTCTGGAGGGGCTGGCCGCGGGGCCCGCCATTGCGGCACGGTCGCACGGTGAGCCGGCCCGACTGTCAGCGGCGGATCCCGTCTGGGGCCACGTGGCGCATGCCCTCGCGCAACTGTGTCAGACCCTGGTGCTGATCGCCGCTCCGCGGCGGATTTTTCTCGGCGGCGGGGTGATGGTGCGGCAGCCGCAGCTCTTTGCCATGATCCGCGAACGCCTGCAGCACAGTCTCAATCACTATGTCGGCACCGAGGAGCTTGGGGCCGGCATCGATCGCTTCATCGTGCCTCCCGGGCTCGGTGCCGCGGCGGGTCCCCTGGGTGCGCTCGCCGTGGCGGCCGACCAGCTGGCCGGGGCGTATGGTAAAAGATCCGCATGAGTCCTTCCTCGAGTCTCGCGCAAGCCCGTCAGATGCATGGCCGGCTGGCCAGCTGGCTGATCGATGATGCCTATCCGGTGTGGGCCACGGCCGGCTTCGATGCCGTGCATCGCACGTTCAATGAACGGCTGCTCCCCGGTGGCGCGGTCCCCAACGAGGCACGGCGCGCACGGGTGCAGACCCGACAGGTCTATGCCTATTCACGGGCGGCAGCCCTTGGCTGGCGCGGCGATGCGCGCACGCTGGTTGAGGCGGGCCTCAGCTTCTTCATTCGTCATTATCTGCGTCATGACGGACTGTTTCATACGCTCGTGACACCCGACGGCAAGGTTGCCGACGACCGCGCCGTGCTCTACGACCAGGCCTTCGCGCTGCTGGCGCTCGCCAGCGCCCAGGAAGTGCTTGGGCCAGCGCCCCCTATCGTCGACCTCGGCGTGCGGCTGCGCACCCAGATCCTGGAGCAGATGCGGCGCGCGGGCGGCGGGTTTGACTCCGGGATTCCGGATCGCACGCCATTGCTTTCGAACCCGCACATGCATCTGTTTGAAGCCGCGCTTGCCTGGAAGGCCGTGTCCAGCGATCACGCCTGGGGCGCACTGGCAGAGGAGATCTGCGGCATCGCCTTGAAACATTTCATTGATCCGCGCACCGGCGCCCTGGCGGAGATCTTCGATGCGCAGTGGCGGCCGCTGCCGGAGTCCACACCGGGTCAGGCGATTGAACCGGGGCACCAGTTCGAATGGGCATGGCTGCTGCTGTGTCAGGATCCCACCCCCGGCAGCCCGACGCGTAAAGCGGCCGAGCGGCTGTTTGATGTCGGCGAGAACCACGGTGTGAAGGGCGGCATCGCCATCAACGCCTTGAGTGCTGACTTGCGGGTCAAGGACCCGGCGGCGCGCCTGTGGCCGCAGACCGAGCGGTTGAAGGCGGCTGCACGCCTGGGCGCCCTTACCGGCGCGGAGCGTTACTGGGGGAGCGCGCTGGGCGCGGCTCAGGGATTGTGGAGATTCCTGGACCACGGGGCCGGCGGCCTGTGGCACGACAAGATCGATCGGCAGGGAGTCTTTGTCGTGGAGCCGGCGCCGGCGAGCAGTTTCTATCACATCATCTGCGCCATCGCGGAGTTTGGCGCGGCGCTGAAGCAGGCGGCCTGAATCGGCCGCCGCTTGCCACCAGAGGCGGGCTGAACTAGGGCTTGCCGACCTCGACTGCGGTCGCCTGGAAGGGCTTCGGCGCCGCAGCAGGTGCCGAGGAGCCGGGGCGGCGCATCATAGCCGAGAGCTGACCTTCGCAAACGTAGGCCGTCGTACCCACGACCGTGACCGCGACGGGACCATCCGGATAGCCCTGTTTGATCAGCTCGACCTTGCCGTTGTTACCATCGAAGGTGACCTTCTCGAGCTTGCCGCCATCACCGCCTTCCACGATCAGCACCGCTGATTTGCCGAACGTGCGCATGCCATCGGGGCGCGAGATCGGGCGATCCAGCGTGATTTCAACCGGAGTGCCCGCCGCACCGTCCTTGCCGATCTCGACGCTGAACAGCTTGCTCGCCGCCAGCTCATTGACGATGATGCGTTTGCCCAGTACCGAGATGCCGTCGACCGCGCCGCCTTTGGGCCCCAGGCCGCCGTCCGCGCCGGCCCACACCGTCAGCGCCGTTGCGCCTTTCTTCAGCACCTCGACCTGCATGTTCTGGGTATCGGTGGCATAGGTCGTGCCATCCGCGGTCGTCGCAATATCATTGCAAAGGCCGCCGGCCGTTACGAACGGATAGTGGCCCTTCGCAGCGCCCGTCTTCAGGTCAAAGGCATACAGCGTGGCCGGGGGACCGCCCGGCGGTCCGAGCAGATTGGAGCAGGCCCACAGCGTATTGGTCTTGCTGTCGGCGTAGACGCCGAAGGTGCTCTGCACACCGTCGGTTCCCGGTTGCACAAACGGCTCGGCCTTGTCCGAGCCCGGGGCCGCGCGATAGATCATCTTGTTGCCGATGCTGCCGAAGTACACGGAACCGTCTGCGCTGGAGGTCATGCTCTCGGGGAACACCTTTTCGCCATCGACGGTGATCGTCTGCGGCAGTGCGCCGTGTGCCAGGGTTGCCACGGAGGCGGCGATGACGCTGGCCGCTAGCGCGCTGGCCTTCAGTTTTATCTTGCTCATGAGTTTGAATCCTGTGTGATGGGCAGTCAGTTCAGTGTTTGTAGGCAATGCGGTATACGACGTTGGCGCCATCGTCGCTCAGCAGCAGCGCGCCGTCCTTGTTGACCATCAGGTCAACCGGGCGGCCCCAGGCGTTGCCATCATCGACGATGAAACCGACCAGGAAGTCGTCGTACTCACCGGTGGGCACGCCGTTCTTCATGCGCAGACGCACGATCTTGTGGCCGGTGCGGAAGGCCCGGTTCCACGAACCGTGCAGCGCGGCGAAGGCATCGCCCACGTACTCGGCGGGGAAGGCGGACTCGCCGGATGTGGCGGTATAGAACACCATGCTCAGCGCCGCCGAGTGGGCCTGGTAAGGAACATCCGGTGAGGTGACCTTGCCGGCAAGGTCAGGACGCTCACCCGCATGGCGCGGATCCTCATGGTTGCCCATGTAGTACCACGGCCAGCCGTACCAGTGACCCTGCTGCACGCGCGTGGAATAGTCAGGAACCAGGTCATCTCCCAGCAGGTCGCGCTCGTTGGTGGTGCACCACAGTGCGCCGTTGCCCGGCTGCACTCTCAAAGTCACGCAGTTGCGGATGCCAGTGGCAAAGACCTTGCCGGGTTTGGTTGAACCCACGTCAAAGACCAGCACATCGGCGCGATTTTCATCATTGCCCCAGGCCGCACCGAGGCCGTGCTCGGCTTCCCAGGACTTGATTTCCGCCGGGCTTTTCTTCGGCATGTCCTCGGCCACATTGGACTGCGAGCCGACCGACACGTACATCTTCTTGCCGTCCAGCGAGAAGGCGACATCGCGCGAGAAGTGACCGCCGCCGGCCACGGGCGACAGTTCCGGTACGACGATCTGCGGCACGGCACTGGCTTTGGTGTCGCCCGGCTGGTACGCGTAGCGCACCAGGCGGTTGGTTTCGGCGACGTACAGCCACTGCGGATGCTCGGCGCTCGGATAGAAGGCCATGCCATGCGGCAGGTTCAAACCTTGGGCAAAGGTGAAGATTTGCTGTGCGTGCGTGCCGTCCGCCGAGGGACGCATCAGCACCACCTTGTTGGCTTGCGTCTCGCTCAGGAAGATGTCGCCGTTGGGGGCCAGCAGCATCTTGCGGGCCGACGGCACGTCGGTTGCAAACACCGAGAAGGTAAAGCCTGGCGGCAGTTTCACATTGGCATTGGCCGGCTTGGGCACCAGGCGCGGAAACTTGGCCGTTGAAGGCGTATCGAAGGGAGGCGGCAGTTTGGCGAGGTCAATGCGGTGTGCTCGCCCCGGCACGTCGTTCTTCCAGTCATCCGATCCCTTGATGGGCTTGTCGGCCCCGGGCGATCCCGGCGGCGGTGCGGTTGGCGCGCCGCGGCCGGGGCCGGCGAAGGCGGACGTGGCCGGCTTGAACGTGCCGTCCTTGACGGCCTGGAAGTAGGCAATCACGTTGGCCCGGTCAGTGTTGTTCGTCACCGGGATCACCATGGCCGAACCCGGAACGACGGCGGTGGGCGAGGTGAGGAAGCGATCGAGGGTGCGCGCATCCCAGGTGAGCCCGGAAGCCTTCAGCGCGGGGGTATAGCCGAATTCCGGATTGCTCGCGGAGTGACGGCCGAATACGCCATTCAGATTCGGTCCCTGCCCGCCACCGTTGTCACCGGGCTCCGCGCTGTGGCACAGCGCGCACTGGGCATGAAACACGGCCTTGCCGGCATTGGCGTCAGCACCAAAGGCTGGTGCCGCGCACACCATCGCGGCGAGCAAAGCTGCCGTAGTCGTGGATCGCATGATTGTCCCCCTGCACGGATGCGGCGCGATTCTACCCCGCAGCGGCGCGCCGACAGGCCCGACGGCGTCATCACGGTTTTGCCGTCAGGCTGGGCTACACGCTCGGTGTATTGGCAAGAATATAACGCAAATCAGGGCGGCACTATGACATCTCTGGAACATCAGCTGCTTCGCGACGGTCCGGATCATCGTTGGGCAATTGCCAGAAGATCCACGCCGAGGCCGTGGTCATCAATCCCACGCACAGGAAGGTCGCCTGGAACACTTTCAGCTCCCGCGCCTGCCCGAAAGTGTCCGTAAACGCCGCCAGCAGTCCCGCCGCCGCGGCCACCGCCAGGCTCATCGCCAGCATCTGCACCATGGACAGCATGCTGTTGCCGCTGCTGGCCTCCGGGCCATCCAGGTCCTTGAGAGTCAGCGTGTTCATGGCGGTGAACTGCAGGGAATTGACGATGCCCAGTAGCGCCAGCTGCACCAGCAGCACCCACAGCGGGACCGAGCGGCCCAGCAGGGCAAAACTTCCCATGGCCAGACCCACCAGCAGCGTATTGACCACCAGCACCGTGCGGTAGCCGAACCGGTGCACCAGGTTCGTGACGCTGCGCTTGGTCAGCATTGCCGCAAGGGACGTGGGCAATAACATCAAGCCGGCGTGGAAGGGCGCAAAGCCCAGCACCACCTGCAGGAACAGCGGAATCAGATAGGGCATGCTGCCGTTGCCCAGCCGCGCGAACAGGTTGCCGATCAGTCCGATGCTGAAGTTCGGAATACGAAACAGTGCCGGCGCGAACAGCGGATGGGGCTGCTGGGTGGCGCGCAGCCAGTAGCCCACGAGGCTTGCCATGCCAAAGACCAGCAGCAGCAGCACCGTCGCATGGTGCAGTTTCAACTCCGACAGCCCATCGAGGGCAACGGACACTGTGATCATGCCCACGGCCAGCAACGCGTAGCCGGCAAAATCAAACGGTGCCACGGAGATGGCGCGGAACAGCCGCATATGTCGCACCGTGAAGAAGCCGCCGGCGATGCCGATGGGCACATTGATCAGGAAGATCCAGTGCCAGCTGGCGACTTCCACCAGCCATCCGCCCAGCGTCGGCCCGATGAGCGGACCGACCAGTCCCGGGATCGCCACGAAACTCATCGCCGGCAGCAGCCGCTCGCGCGGGAAGGTCTGCAGCAGCGCGAGCCGTCCGATGGGCAGCAGCAAGGCCCCGCCCGCCCCCTGCAAGACGCGGGCGGAGGTGAGCTCACCCAGGGTGTGCGAGGCGGCGCACAGGATCGAGCCTGCGGTGAAGACGATGATGGCGCTCAGAAAGGCGCGGCGTATGCCGAAGCGGTCGGCGAGCCAGCCGGAGGCCGGGATCAGCATGGCCATGGTCAGGGAATAGGCGATGACCACCGACTGCATGCGCAGCGCACCTTCGCCCA
>Ga0210391_10000051_pt1 | contig 138252 bp, 122 predicted proteins | sample IncBWC12OmetaG_FD_160573 | JGI IMG/M metagenome (GOLD analysis project Ga0210391, IMG submission 160573) | Forest soil microbial communities from Barre Woods Harvard Forest LTER site, Petersham, Massachusetts, United States - Inc-BW-C-12-O ...
CGATCTCGACACCGGCAAAATCGCCTGGTCCGTGCAATTTGACAAGGACGACGTCTACAAAATTGACTGCGGCGATCCGCCGCGCGAAGGCTGCTCGCCGCCCACCAATCCCGAATTCGATCTCGGCGCGTCCCCGATCCTCGTCGATCTCTCGAACGCCGACTATCATCTCGACCGTGCGCTGATCCTCGGCCAAAAATCCGGCCTGATTTATGCCGTAAATCCCGACGCCAATGGGAAACTTCTCTGGCACGCCCGTGCCGGCGCCGGTGGCTTGCTAGGCGGCGTGCAATGGGGCCCCGCCACCGACGGCAAGAACGTCTACGTCGCCGTGTCCGATCTCGCCTTCCAGGGCCGCGCTCCCGATCCCACGAAAGGCGGCGGCATCTCCGCCTATCGCCTCTCTGACGGCAAGCTGCTGTGGAAAACTCCGCCTCCCGGCTGTGGCGATCGCCGCCCGTGCAGCCCTGCGCAGTCGCAAGCCGTCACCGCAATCCCCGGCGCGGTTTTCTCCGGCTCGATCGACGGCCATCTGCGCGCCTACGCCGATTCGGACGGAAAAATCATCTGGGATTTCGACACCGCCCGCGATTTCGACACCGTAGACAAAGTCCCCGCGCACGGCGGCTCGCTCGACGTCGGCGGGCCTATCGTCGCCGGAGGAATGGTCTTCGTCGTCTCGGGCTATCCTGGTTTCGGCGCCATGCCCGGAAACGTGCTGCTCGCATTCGCGGCCAAGTGAGAACAAAAAATGATTCGCCATTTCGCAGCTCTCGCACTTTTCTTTCCCGCGGCAGCACTCTTTGCCGCGCTCGCAGGCGCGCAATCGAAACCTCCATCGCCGCCGCAAAACTCCGTTACCGCCGGCGAATTCCAGATTGACCCGCCCACGCTCGTCTCGCTCGGCTTCGAATGGCGCATCGCAGGAGACGACAACCGCAACGCCCGCGTCGACGTCACCTTCCGCAAAAAAGGCGACCAAACGTGGCGCCCCGCGCTCCCGCTCCTGCGCCTCCAGCACGAGCAAGTCCCCGGCGGCCTTCCCCGCGAAGGCGGAGCGCACTATTTCACCTACGTTGCGCCGAACATGTTCGCAGGCAGCATCCTCGACCTCGAACCCGACACCGCATACGAATGCCGCTTCGTGCTCACTGACCCCGACGGCGTCCGAGGCACCGCGCATCGCACGGTCACCGTCCGCACGCGCAAGGAGCCGATGCCCGCCGAAGGCGGCCACGTCTACCACGTCTATCCCTTCGGCTATAAAGGAGGGAAGCAGGAGCCGTCGTTCACCGGCATCATGGCCGCGTATTACCTCGGCTCCGATCAATCCGATCACTCCAACGCATTTCCGCCGCGCGTCCAGGCAGGAGACGTTATTCTCGTCCACGCGGGCGTGTATCAGGATCACCGCTTCGTCTATAGCGGCTTTGATCGCACCATCGCCGCGTACGGCACTCCGTTCGACGGCACGTATTACCTCACCGCCAGCGGCACGCCTGAAAAACCGATCGTCATCAAGTCCGCCGGGGACGGCGAGGTGGTTTTCGATGGCGACGGCTGCCAGAATCTCTTCAACCTCATGGGAGGGAACTACAATTACTTCGAAGGGATTACCGTCAGGAATACGAATGTCGCGTTCCTGCTCGGCATTAAGAACATCGCCGGCTCCAGCGGCTTCACGCTGAAACATTCGCGCATCGAGAATGTCGGCCGCGCCGTGGAGGCTGACTGGTCCGGCTCGAAAAATTTCTACATCGCCGACAACGTCTTCATCGGCCGCCACGATCCGCTGAAATTGCAGAGCTGGTGGACGCCGCAGGTCTGGGCGAAATTTCCCGGCTATCCCGCGCTGATCACGTCCGAATACGCGATCAAAATCTACGGCCAGGGCCACGTAGTCGCCTACAACTACGTCGCCAATTGGCACGACGGCATCGACATCGCCACCTACGGGGATCCCGACGGCGTCAACGACGGCCCTCACGAGGAAATCCGCGACCGCGTCCCGGTCTCCATCGATTTCTACAACAACGACATTTACAACATGGCCGACAACTGCATCGAAGCCGACGGCGGCGCGCACAACATCCGCGTCTTCCGCAATCGCTGCTTCAACGAAGCCGGCGGCGCGCTCTCCGCCCAGCCCACCTTCGGCGGCCCGCTCTATTTCTATCAGAACGTCATGTACGACAACACGACCGGCGGCCCACTGAAGCTGATCGACACACCCGCCGGCGTCCTGATCTACCAGAATACGTTTTTCGGCCAGGGCCGCCTGATGGGCCCCGCCTCCAACATTCATTTCCGCAACAATCTGTTCCTCGGCGACGGATGGGCCGATCCCATCCTCAACCTGCGCACATTCACGAATTATTCCGATTCCGATTACAACGGCTTCTACCCGAATCCCGGCGCGGCCACGTCCTTCGAATGGACCTCTCCGGATTTCGACACCGCCGCGGATTATTCGAGCAAACTCGTCACGCGCACCTTCAAAACCCTGAAGGAATATCAGGACGCCACGAAGCAGGATCAGCACAGTGTTCTCGTCGGCTACGAAATTTTCGTCAACGTGACGATGCCCGATAAAAACGGTCCGCAGCATCTCTACGACCCGGAAGATTTCGATTTCAGCTTGCGAGGAGCGATGAAATACTCCCACGTGACCGAGCCGCCGATGACGGTCGGTCAACTTCAGCCGCCGAATCCCGCGATCGACGCCGGCGTCCCGCTCCCCACCATCAACGACGGCTTCACCGGCAAGGCCCCCGACCTCGGTGCCTACGAATTCGACAGGCCCGTTCCGCACTACGGCCCCCGCGAATGGCCCAGCGGCCCGCAGGATCCGAAGGCCCCGCGTTCCGTCACCGGTCCGCCGCATTAACGTCACGCCGCCGCCCCCGAGTTCTGCGACGTTGTTTTCCCAGGGTCGTTATTCTGAGCGAGGTCGAAGATCTCTCGTGCCCTTGGCTACGCGAATACCATGGATGAATCTTCGACGGGTCGGCATTTAAGCCAGCGAGGGGCGCCAACGCTATAGCCAAGAAGCTTCGGTCGTGTGCGACCGGGGTAGGGGTGGCGGCGCCCTTCATTTGCCGAAGGCAAACGACCCTGGGGGGTCTGAAAGGCCTTCGCGCGCGTCAAGTCGAGCGGCATGCCCTTCGTGGAAAGCGCTGGGGATGATTTGCCCTGGGGAAATTTAGCGGAGCCTCCGGTCATTGGAATGAGCACAATAGTTTGAACGAAGTGGCGGCGGCGCTGAGGTTACGGTAAGATTACCCTGAATTCGGGAGAGGACATTGAGTCTTACACACATTCAGGGTGCGACGACGGCGGGAGCCAAGACCTTGGTGCGCGTGCGGCCGCGCGGATTCTGCGCGGGCGTGGTGCGCGCGGTGGATATCGTGGAGCTGGCGCTGGAGGCCTACGGCAGCCCGGTGTACGTACACCACGAAATCGTGCACAACCGCTACGTGGTGGATCAGCTGCGGGGGCGCGGCGCGATTTTCGTCGAGACGATCGCGGAAGTGCCGGTGGGAGCAGTGCTGGTGTTCAGCGCGCATGGAGTGCCGCCGCGGGTGCGTACGGAAGCGAAGGAACGCAGCCTGAAAGTGATCGACGCGACCTGTCCGCTGGTGACGAAGGTTCATTTGGAAGCGCTGAAATTCGCACGCGAGGGCCGCACGCTGATCCTGATCGGGCATCGCGATCACCAGGAAATCGTGGGCACGTCGGGCGAGGCCCCGGAGCAGACGATCGTGGTCGGTACGGTCGAAGAAGTCGACAACTTAAAGGTGCCCGATCCGAGTCGGCTGGCTTTTTTGACGCAGACGACGCTTTCGCTCTACGACACGCAGGAAATCGTGGCGCGACTGCGACAGAAATTTCCATCCATCGTGGGGCCGGCGTCGGACGATATTTGTTACGCAACCCAGAACCGGCAGGAAGCGGTGGAGGCGTTGACGCGGGAAGTGGAACTGATTCTGGTGGTGGGCTCGGCGAACAGTTCGAATTCGAACCGCCTGGTGGAGGTGGCGCAGCGCGCGGGGGTGGCCGCGCGGCTGATCGAGGATTCCAACGATATCGACGCGGCGGCGCTGGAAGGCGTGAAATCGATCGGCCTGACGGCGGGCGCGTCCGCACCGGAGGTGCTGGTGGAGCAAGTGAGCCAGCGGCTTTCGGGATTTGGATTCACGAATCACCGGGACCTCGAACTGATTCGCGAAGACGTGCGGTTCACACTTCCGGCGGAACTGGCCGCGAAGCTCGGCCGGGCCGCGAACTAGTTTTGTCGTTCGGCCTTCGTCCCGGCGCATCAAAATAAAATAAGGAGTCCCACTGTGGCGGTCAAAGTCGTCCGCCAGCCGAACAAGATTGTCCTTTTGGGCGCTCCCACGAGTGCGGCCGCGATGTCGGCGGGGCACGAGAAGGCGCCGGGGGCGCTGCGGTCGGCTGGGTTGATCGACCGTCTGCGCTCGATCGGCTACGAAGTCGCCGATCTGGGCGATGATCCGGTCCAACTTTTCGCGCAAGACGATGAAAGCCCGCGCGCGCGGAACGTAAGTCGCGTGCTGAGGTCGCTCGAGGCGCTGAAGCCGCGCGTGGAGCAGGCCATCAAGAGCGGCGGGCTGCCGCTGATTTTGAGCGGCGATTGTTCGATCGCGCTGGCCACGATTGCAGGCGCCCGCCGTTATTTCCGCCACGTCAGCATGATTTACATGGACCGCGACGCCGATCTGAATATTCCGGCAACGTCGCCGTCGGGCATCGTCGATGGGATGGTCGTGTCGCACATCGTGGGGCGCGGCGCGGCGGAGCTGGTGCGATTCTGGGGCGAGCCGCCGCTGATTCGCGAGCCGGACCTGGCGCTTTTCGGCGTGGCACGGCTCGATGCCGCGGAGCAGGAAGTGCTGGATCGCACGCCGCTGCGGCGTTATCTTGCGGCGGATGTGGTCCGGATGGGTCCCGCAGCCGCGGCGCAGGTGGCTATCGAGCGGATTCACGGCCTGGGCAACGAATTTATTTTGCATCTCGATGTGGACGTGATTGAAGGGTTTGCCGCAACGAAGGTTCCGGACGAGGGCGGTTTGACGCTGGCGCAGGTGCGCGAGGCTTTACGGGTTTTCGCGAAGCAGAAGCACATGGCGGCGATCGAAGTCGCCGGTTACGACCCGACGAAGGATCCCGACGGCACTTGGGCAAAGACTTTGATCGATTTGCTCGCGGAGGTTTTGGGCGAGCGGCTTGAGGCGCTGAAGTCGAGCGCGCCGGTGGAAGCGGCGACCGCGGCGCCTGCCGGCCCAAACGACGCCCCGACCGTGCCGGCCGAGCCCGAGCGCGTGATTCCCGCGGCGACTTCGGGCGAGGCTTGGTCTTCGGACTTGCTCGAGACGGAATCGGAATCGCCGGATTCAAGCGCCGGCGACGCGACGGAAGAGACTGCGGAAGTCGCCTCGGAGAATCCGGTTCGCACGTCGGAAGAATCGGAAGACGAGGGCTCGGCAACCTCGGTTGAAACCTCGGAAGAAGCGGACGACGCAAATTCGTAAACAATCTGCTGTATCCCGCCGCAAGCGAAAGCCGAAACGCAAACGCCGCGAGCGCAGCGCAGCGCCCCAATTGAAATTTCAGCCCGCAGTGATCGTCTTCGACGTCGACGGGGTGCTGGTGGACGTGCGCGGGTCGTTTCACACGACGGTAATCGAGACGGTCGAGCATTTCACGAAGCGGCGCGTGACGCGGGCCGAGTTGCATCGATGGAAGAACCGCTCGGGATTCAACGACGACTGGAAGCTTTCAACGGCGTGGGTGCAGTCGCTCGGCGGCAAGCAACAATACGACGAAGTGAAGGCGAAATTCGTCGAGCTGTACTGGGGAGCGGCGGACAAGGGCGGCAAGGCGGGAAACGTGGCGCGTGAGAAGTGGCTGTTGCCGCGCGCGAGCCTGCGGCGGCTGGCGAAGCGAGCGGAGCTGGCGCTGTTTACCGGGCGCGTGGCGGCGGAGCTGGATTACACGCTGGATCGCTGCCAGGTGCGCGAGTTTTTCCGGCAGATCGTGACCGTCGAAGACGTGCAGCGGCCGAAACCCGACCCGGAAGGCTTACTGAAGATTTTGGCCGGGCGCGATCCGGCGAAGGCGCTGTATTTGGGCGACATTGTGGACGACGCGCTCTCGGCCTGGGCCGCGAAGATTCCGTTCATCGGCATCCTGCCGCAGAGCGCCGGCGCCCGCAGCGCGCGTGCTGCTTTGCTGAGAAAGCACGGAGCCATCGCAGTATTGCGCGACGTGACCCAGCTGGAGGGCTGGCTGGCGCATCACCGGGCCTAGGTCCGGAACCTCCTTCCTACCAGTGGCATAGAACCACCGGGCAGTGCTCGTCAGGACACTAGTACCATTGTCTGCGCTGGCCTCGACCCTCAGAATTTCTAGCACGGCAGAGCATCGCTGAGGGATATGAGCGATAACAACACCATGAGGCAGACGGCGGCGCGGGCGTTCGTGCGCAGCCTCAACATTCTGCTCAAGTTCGCCAGAATGTATGACTTCGGGCACCCGCGGACGGCCCGGCAATACGACACGGCGTGGTCTGAATTGCAGGTAGCGCTCGGCAAGGACGACGACTCCGGGATGCTGCTGGCGGTGTCGGGCGATCAGCTTCTGCTCGACGGAACGCCGCTGGACACGGCTGCGTCGGAGAAGAGCTTTGCGCGCATGCTTTCGACCGCAGGAATTGCCAGCGTCCATTTTTCTCCCAAGCTTACGCACGCCAGCCTGCAGAAATTCGTCCGCTCCTTTCCCACGGGGTCTTCTTCCAAGCCTGCGCAGTTGGCCGAGCAGCTCAAGGCATCCTTGCACGGCGATCCCCATATTCACGTGAACGAAGTGTGTTTCGTGCCGGCGGATTCGGCGGTGGCGAGATCGACCATGGCGGCGCAACTGGCGGCGCGGACGCTGGGAATGAATTCGGCGGAGACCGACAAGCTGCTGAACGATCCGGAAAAACTGCTGCAGTTGATCGTGGCCGCAGATGGCATGAAAGGCGGCGGAGGCAGCGGCGGACCTGGCGGCGGAGGTTCGGGAGGTAGTGGCGGTTCCGGCGGTGGCTCGGGCAGCGTGCCGAGCGTCAGCGGTCCGGTCGGCGCGGTGTACGGTGCGGGCGGTCCGGGAGACGGATCCGCGGGAAGCGGTTGGAATATCGTCGGCGGAAGCGCAGGCAGCGGAGGCGGCACGCCGCTTGATCCGAACGCCGGAGGATTTTGGCTGAACAAAGATGCGGCGGCGGAATCGGGAACTCCGGGACCGACCTTGAGCGGCCCAGCGGCGGGCGTGGGCGGAGCACCGGCATCGGGCTGGAATTTCGTCGGCAACGAAAGCGGAACCGCCGGCGGCAGCGGGACCGGAACGAAGCTCGATCCGAATGCGGGTGGCTTCTGGCTGAGCAAAGATACCGAGGCGGGAGCAGGCGGCGCATCCAAGCCGGTTGCGCTGAGCGGAGACGCTTCGAGTGTCGTCCCCGGAGGGGCGGGCAACGGTGAAACAGGCGCGGGCGCTGGTTCGGGCGGCAAAGGGCCTGGAAATGGCGGTGGCGGCTGGACGATTCCGGGAGTCACTCCGCACAAAGGATCCGACAGCCGCTGGGCGAGCGCATCAACCGGGATTCGCGCGACGCGATCGGCACGCGGGGGCAGCGGATCCATGGCGGTGGAAACCGGCTTGATGACCCTGCACGAAGACGAATTGCAGGGAATTTTGCAGGTGCTCGCACAGATCGCGCGAACGAACGACGCCTCGCAGGATCGATTGGACCCGGGAGCATTTCAGTCGCGCCTTTCGACATTGCCGCGGCGCGCGCGATTCACGGTGAGCCAGGCGCTTTCCGCGCTGGCGGCGCAAGCTCCGGCGGAAAACTCCGATAAGCCGACGCTGCTGAAGCTGGCCGAGCACATCGCGGTGCGGTTCGCGCTGGAAAGCTACGAGCGCGGCGACCTGAAGGTGAACGCGGTGCGGCAGATGCTCGACGAGATGAACAGCGAACTCGACGGGTTGCGCAAAATCCTGGGAGTCTACGAGGAAAAAATGGCGGCTGCCGGAATTCACACGCAGACGCATATGGAAGTGCTGGCGCAGGAATTCTGGCTGCAGGTGCCCGACGAGAAAAAGAAAACCGTTCTGGAAGGGCCGGATGCATGGTGCGTGCCCGGAGTGCGGCTGCGCGAGTACGTCGAGAAGATGATCGAGCGGGGCGAGAAGGAGGACGCCGAGAAGGTCCTGAAAAATTACGCGAACGGCCTGTCGAGCAAGAATGCGGAAGCGCGGCGACAGACAGCCATGGGGCTGCCGGAACTGGCCGGTCTGTACGCGAAATCGAGCGAATCTCTTTTCATGGATACGATCCGCGATCTGGGATTGCAGTTAGCGGACGAGAAGGACGGGCAGTTGCAGAGCCTGTTCGGAGCGGCGTTCGTGCGATTGTCACAGGAAGCGACGAAATCGCGGGCGTATCCGGCAATTCAGCGCTCGGTCGAGCTGATCGAATACATTGAATCGGAGCGGCCGGGAGCGAAGAAGAGCCTGGGATCGCGCATCGGCGTGGAAAACCGGCTGCCGGAATTCATCGAAGAATCGCTGAAGGAAGGCAGTGTTCCCGGCGGATTGAAGGATTTGTTGCGGCGTATGCCGGAGCGCGCGGCCGAGCAGGTGGCCATACGGTTCAGCCGCGTGGGTTTCCGCGAGGACTGCGAGGTTCTGATTTCGATGATGGAAGTTCTCGGTCCGGAAGCACTGGATCATCTTCGCGCGCAGCTTCGCAAAGGCAGCCCCGGCGCGGCCATCGATACGGTGGGAATCCTGGTGCGAATGGACCTGGATAGTGTGGAACGGATTCTGCCGGTGCGCATGAAGGAATGGAAGCGCACGGCGCACGATCGGGTGGTGCGGCAAATTGCGGCGAGCGGCTCTCCGGACCGCGGGCGGCTGTTGCTGCAGATTTTCGATCTACTGGATTCGCTGATTCGTCCGCTGGCGATCGATGAGATCGGCATGGCCGGAGAAAAGTCGGGCGACATGCGGCTGCTGCGCATTGCGGAAGGCGATCTGCCGCGCGGGTCAACCGAATTCTTGCGGCTGAAGGCCATCGAGGCGCTGGGGCGGTTGCGCACCGGAGGCGCGGAAGCGGTGTTGCGCAAGGTGGCTGAGGCGCGGAAGGCGTGGCGCTGGGCGAATCCTTCCGAGCTGCGTGTGGTGGCGGCGCAGGCGCTGGAAAAGATCGACGCGGAATGGGCGAAGGATTTCATCCCCAAGAGTGGCTTGAGCGTGGCCGATCTCGCTATTGAGGTGCTCGACATGGACCCGAATTCGTCCGCGATTCGTCAAAGGCGCTATCCGCGGTTGCGTTTGGACCATGCCGTGGCGGCGATGACGACCAACCTGAAGGAGAATTATCAGCTCGAAATCCCCGAGATGGCGCTGAGCGGCGGCGTGGCGGTCTGCGAGCAGAGCCTGCACCCGGGAAGCATCGTCGATATACGGCTGAATGCCGGCGGGAAGCCGGTGAAGGCGCAAACGATCGTACGGGACGCCAATACGCAGGCGCGAGCGTTTGAAGTGGTCGACATGGAACTTGAGGAGCGCGCCAAGCTGAGGAAGTTGCTGGTGCAGCTGGGCACCGCGATGAAGCACAGCACCTCGCAGGAACGCAGCCGACGCGGAACGCGGACGATTCCTACCGGGGGGCGAGAATAGTTCCGAACCCTGTGTTGAGTTTTCTTCTGTCGAATTTGCCTCCCCAGCCGCCATCAAGAAATTGGCGAACCGACAAGAAACTTCTCCTTGCACAGGAAGCCGACGGGAATGAACCCAGCCCCGCGGCAAACGAATCCGAGCAATTGTGTTTGCCGAAACCGACTTGATGTTTCCAAAATGGCCGCGCGAGCTGTTCAAGACGATTCTGGACGAGGAAACGCGGACAACTACCAGATCGCGAAAAACTGCCGCACTGGCGTCGAGATGATCGAGAAATACGATGCGCCGCACATGAAGACCAATCTTGACGCCGCCGCGAGCAACATCGTGAGTCCCAAGCCAAAACAGGAGAAAGAAACCCCCAGCGATCCGACGCTGCACAACCCAAATTGGAAACGGACGTGTAAATTGCCAGAGGCTGCACTATCATAGGCAATCGCAGGCACGCGGGCGTGGCGGAATGGCATACGCAGCGGACTTAAGGAAAACTTGAGTGCTCGACGGGAAACCGGCGATGCAGAACTGCCCAAATTCGGGGAAACCTGAAATGGCGATCCCGAGCCAAGCCCGGACGGAAATTTTCGCCGGGAAGGTGTAGAGACTAGACGGGCAGCACCTAATTCCCGGAGAACGGGAGATGGTGAAGGGATAGTCCAGACCACAAACCCGCCTTTGCGCCAATGGCGCTACGGCGAGGGCGGCGAAAGCCGTAGCGGGCATGAAAATCCGCAGGGCTTTACGGCTCGTGTGGGTTCGACTCCCACCGCCCGCACCACCGCTTCGGCGACTCGCGGAATTCCCGTTCGTTTGCGCCTGCCGAGCGCGCCCGCTCCCCATGGATCTCCACCCAGCAGGGACACCGCGTCGTAAATGCGACGCCCGGCACGATCAATTTCTGGTGCCTCAGCGGCCGCCCTCGCAGACACGGCCGCCTGTCGGGCGCGACGAAGCCCTTCCAACCATCCGGCGCATTTGCCTCGATCACTTTCATCTTCGCAGGATTCTTCACGTCGTATAGGCGGAGCTAGGGTGCCGACCGGAGTCCGTACCCCGCGGCCGGACCTTTCGGCTCGGCGGTGACTGCTGCCTCGCGGATAACGGCGTCGGTTCCGCCAAGCTAAAGACGAGTTGCGCGAGCACCCAGACAAGATTCAGCTTGACGCGTCCCGGAGCAGCTGTTTGCTCGACGCTTTCCGTTGTATCATTTTGTGCGCATGGGCAACGCCCCCAAAGACCAAACTCGCCCGATCACGTACTGGATCGGCGAAGGCGCAGGCTGGCTCCTGCAACACGTCGTCACCGGCCTCGCTACGACCGGGATCACGCCGAACATGTTCACGTTTTTCGCGCTGGGTGTGAACTCGTGTGCCGCAGCACTATTTGCGATGGGACAATTCAGGGCCGCGGCGGCGTCTCTGTTTCTCGCCGCCTTTCTCGACATGGCCGACGGTCAGGTGGCGCGCCGCGTAGGCATGGTCACGGCGTTCGGCGCTTTCCTCGATTCCACGCTCGATCGTTACTCCGACCTCGCGCTCTACATGGGTCTGGTTGTCTACTACACGCTGATCGGCCGGAATCAATACATGGTCCTCGCCGCCGTGGCGATGGCAAGTTCCTTCATGGTGAGCTATTCGCGCGCCCGGGCCGAATCGCTGATCCCGTCCTGCAAGGTGGGCTTCATGGAGCGCCCCGAGCGTTTGGTGCTGCTAATCCTCGGCGGTGCCTTCAACCGTATGGCACCCGCCCTCTGGGTCATCGCCACCATCTCTACGATCACCGTAATCCACCGTGTCTTCTACACCTGGAAAGAGCTCCGCGCCGGCCGCTCGCTTCCCGAAGCGAGCCTTACGCAATCTTTCTGATCGATCCTTTCGCTTCGTCCGCCGGAGTGGGGCCCCTCTGCTTTCCCTTTTTGGGAATTCAGTCGGGGTAGGGGATCAATGCTTGACCGGATTCGCCTTCAACGACTCGCCGACTGGAGCCGAGACGATTTCCTGCACCTGCTGCCGTAGTTCATCGATTTTTCCGCGCGGAATGTTCGCGGTCTCAATCGTGTCATGCAGCATCACTGTGATCTTGCCGGGATAGAGCATCCAGTGGCCGGTCTGAAAAAATTGGTACGACCCGACGATGCTCATCGGCACGATGGGAACTCCGAATTTCTGCGCGAGATTGAAAATTCCTTTCTTGAATTCGTGCACGAGCCCGTCGCGCGTCCGCGATCCTTCGGCAAACGCAATGAGGCTGATGTCGGAGTCGAGGGCCGCTTTCGCGCGCTGCGTCATGATCTCGAGGCTCTCGCGCGTGGGCGCGTCCGGCACGGCTACGTTGCCGAACCAGCCCATGATCCAGCCGTAGATGGGCACCTTGAAGTGCGATTCGAGCTCGAAGCCGCGGACGAACTGCGGAATCGCCGAATAAATCACGAAGGGATCGAAAATATTCACATGGTTGCAGACGAAGATGCTTGTCCGCGTGGGGTCGAAGCCGGGCGACCGGCGCACTTCGAACTTCACCGCCGTCAGCCGCATGATGTTGCGAAAAAATCCCCGGTTGATCCAGTCGTGCTTGCGGCGATCTAGGGTCAGGCCCGCGAGCACAATGAGGAGCCCCACCAAGAAAAAGTGGATCCCCGCAATCGCCCAAAGCACGGCAGACCGGATCGTCAGCCACGCTTTCCTCATACGATCACGTCCAGCGCGTGGGGCAGGACTTCCGCTGAGCGAATATCGAGCCGCAGGACCTCGCCATCGACGATCAGGTTCACGTAGCCGCCGAGATCAAAATCAACGCGGTCGACCGCGGCGCGTGACGCCAGGGGATGCTTGACGTGCTCTCCGCTAAACAGGCTGGGAAAATTCCAGAGCAGCCGCAGCCGGCCGAGCGGCGACCAACGCACGTACTCGATTTTTCCATCCGCAGGATTGGCGTTCGGCGCCATCAGCATTTTGCCGCCGGTGTACTTGCTATTGCCGAGCGCGAGAAACAGCAGTGGCCGCCGGTCCCAATCGTCCGCGCCGGGCAGCCTGTGCGGGTAGGGAAAGCATGCCAGTCCCGCGAGCGTGCCGAACACGCCGAGAATGTAGCCTGTCGGCCCGAGCTGTTTGAACCGGCGGTTTGCCAACTCGCCCGCGTCGGCCGCGAAGCCTAGATTTAGCATGTTGATGAAGTAAATCTCTCCGTCTCTATGCTGCAGACGGATCACGTCACACGCCCGGGGGCGATTTTCGGCCAGAGCCCGGATCGTGTGGTCCAGGCCTTGGACGGTGAAGTCGCGCAGGAAAGAATTGCCGGTGCCGAGCGGAAGAAATCCGAGCGTCGCACGGCCCTGGGTCGCGGATTCGGGGAGAACGCCGTTCACGATTTCAAACGACGTGCCGTCTCCGCCGACCGCGAGAAAATTGCGGTAGCCACGCGCATACGCATCGCGGGCCAGCAGCGTCGCTTCACCGGAGCGGCCGGTCTGCACGACTTCAACATCGATTCCCGCCCTCCGAACGCGTTCCAGAGCCGCGGACGCGAGCTTGCCGCAGCGTCCGGCGCCAGCCGCGGGGTTGACGATCGCGAAAAATCGCGCGCTCACGCCGCCCGGTCCCGGCCGTCGCGTGGCAGCAAGCCCTTCACAGCGGCACCACGGATTCACGCTCGATTTTCGCGCGAATCTGATCGGCGAGATCGGCGCGTTTGACCTTGAGCGACGCGGTGCGCGGGAAATCCGTGTCCCAGACAAAATAGCCGCTGACGCGCTTGTAATTCAGCAGCCGGCGATTTCGTTCGCTCACGCCCGAGATGAACTTGTCGTCGATCGCTTGGCCCGGATCGGAATGCAGCACGAGCACGAGCTTTTCTCCGGTCATCGTGCGAACAGGCCACAGGTAGTTTGCGGCGAAGACACAGAATTCCTTTGCCGGGATCCCCTCGAAGGCGGCTTCGACGTCCTCGGGATAGATATTCTTGCCTTCTTCGGTGACGATCATGTTTTTCTTGCGGCCGAACAGCTGCAAATGGCCGGTGGCGTCGATGCGACCGAGATCGCCGGTGATCAGCCAGCCGTCGACGATTGTCTCCGCCGTCATCTCGGGATCGTCGAGATAGTGCGACATCACCGTTTTACTGCGTGCGAGCACTTCGCCGATGCCGTCCGCGTCGGTGTTGCGCGTTCGAATCTCCATGCCGCGAACCGGGAGACCCACGGTCTGTGGGCGAAACGGCTTGAGCTCATTGAGCGTGATGGCGGTACAGGCTTCGGTGCAGCCGTAGCCGTTGTAGATGGGGATGCCGAGATCGTGAAAGAACGTGATCGTGGCCGGCTCGGTGAAGGCGCCGCCGACGAGCAGCGCGCGAAGGCCGCCGCCGAAAGCCTGATGAACGTCTTTCAGCAGGACACGGCTGAGCCCCAGCCGCGGGCGGCTTTGCGTGAGCGCGCGATTGATTCCAATCAGTGCGTCGAGCATCTTGCGCTTGAACGGCGGCAGCGCCGCGAAACGCTCGCGCAGGCCGCGCTGGAGGGTCGTGAGGATCAGCGGGACGACGGCCATGTAAGTGATTTTGTAGCGCGTGAATGCGTCGCGGATGAATTCGGGGCGCAGCGTGCGCAAGTGCACCACGGTGCCTCCGCCCGTGAACGGCATGACGAAACCTCCCATAAAGTCGATGGCGTGATTCGTCGGGATGATACTGAGGTAGCGCGCGCGGGGCGAGAAAGGGAAAACCGGCGTGACGGCCATGCACTGCTCGAGATAATTCTCGTGCGTGAGGACGCAGCCTTTCGGGCGCCCGGCGGTGCCCGAGGAATAGACAATGCACGCGGGATCTTTGCGCTCGCGCGGGACGAACCGCGGCTCGCCCGCGCCGCGGAATTGCTCCCAGCGCTCCGCTCCGGCGAGGTCGGCGTTCGGCGGTGTTTCCGCGACCAGCACAACCCGAGCGTTCAACGCAGCGAAATTCGGCGCCTGCGTGATCGCGCGCCAGGCGTGGTATTCGGTCACCAGGAATTCGGCCTTCGAGTGGCCAAGAATTTGAAGCTGTTCGGGCGGCGTGAGCTTGTAATCGAGCGGGACGAGAACGCCGCCGCAGAAAAATATAGCGTACGCGGAAATCAGCCACTTCGACTGATTGGTCATGATGACCGCCGCGTGCGTGCCGTTCACAAAGCCGGCGTCCTGCATCGCTTTCGCGAGCGGCAATGCAGCTTCCCTGAACTGCCGATACGTGAAGCGCGCGTTTTCGCGGTCGCGATCCGCTTCGATCAGGCACAACTCATCGGGCCAGCGATCCAGTGCCGCTTGGAGCGCTGTTCCGAGGCAGTTGTATTTGCTGAGATCCAGCATCAAAGGCGGGACTGTATGCGTTCGGCGAGCGTGCGGAAATCGCTGACGCCTTGCAGTTCGTAATCGGGCAGCTCGATCTGGAAATGCTGCTCGATACGCGTGAGCAGGTCGAGCGCCTGGAGGCTGTTGATGCCGAGCGTTTTGAAGAAGTCGTCGTCGACGCGGAGGTTTTCGCGCGGCACTTTGAAGTGGGCGGCGGCGAGCTGCAGGATTTCGTCGGTGGTTTTTTCGAGTGTGCTCATGGATGTTTATTCTCACACATCAGGGCAAGTAAGGCAGCGCGTCGGTGCTTTCGACAAATTTGCGGAGGCCGGCTTCGACCCCCGGCCGCGTGAAGAGGTCGCAGAAGATTTCGATTTCGCGCTTCAACTCGTCGTGCGGCACAGGCTTGATAAAGCGTTTGGCTGCGGCTGCGGTCTTCGAATCGAATTTATTGATCTGCGCGGCTGTGGCGCGAGCGACGCGCAGGGCGTCGCCTTCGGCGGCCACCTGGCTGACGAGTCCGGCCGACTGCGCTTTCGCGGCGTTGATACTGCGGCCCGTGAGAAGAAGGTCACGGACGACAGCATTGCCGGTGTCGCGCTGGAGGCGCGGGATTCCACCGAAGCCTGGGATCAGCCCGAGGCGCAGCTCCGGGAAAGCGAAGCGGGCCGTCTTGTCGGCGATGATCAGGTCGCAGGTGAGGGCAAGCTCGAAGCCTCCGCCGAAGATGACGCCGTGAACGGCGGCGATCGTGGTCAGAGGCGCGGAGTCGATGGCGTTCATTACGCGATGGATGCGCTCGAGGAAATCGCGGACTCCCGCCAGACGCTCCCGTTGGGCCATGGCCTGCGAACGCTCGAAAAGCTCGCGGAGGTCGGCGCCGGCGCAGAAACCCTCAAAGCGCGCGCTCGAAATAATGAGCGCGCGGGCGTCTTCACCTGCCGCTGCGAGCGCATCGACGAATTGTTCGAGCTCGCCAAGGGTGGCCGAGCCGATTTCGTTGCACGGCGCGCGGTCGAGCATGAGCTCGACGGTGCCGCCTGCGATCTTCCACGAGAGCGTCTTGCCCGTGAAATTCTTCATGCCGTCTTTTTCTCGTAGAGCGACTGGATTTCGCCCGCATAACGCGCGGCGATCGCATCGCGCTTCAGTTTGCCCATGGTGGTCAATAGGCCGTTTTCCATGGTGAATGGCTCGGGCAACAGGCGAAAGGCGCGAATTTGTTTGTAATGGGGCAGTCCGGAATTGAGCGCGTCGAGCGCGGCCTGAATCTTCGCCAAAGTGAGCCCGCTGTTGCCGTTGGAGGGTGGCGATGTAGCGCCTGCGACATTCGCCGACGGCGCGACGGTTAGCAACGCCGACAGAAAGCTGCGCTGATTGCCCAGCAAGACGACCTGTTGGGCCTCGGGCAGGGCGGCGGCGAGATCGTGCTCCAGCGGTTCGGGTGCGATATTGTGGCCCGAATTCAAGATGATTAGATTCTTCAGCCGTCCGGTGATTTTCCAGTTGCCGGTATCGTCGGCTTCGCCCTGATCACCCGTATGAAACCAGCCGCCTTCGAGCGCCTTCGCGGTTTCAGCGGGCCGCTGCCAGTATCCGGGAAAAACATTGGGGCCGCGCACGAGAATTTCGCCGTTGAAAGCAACCGTCATTTCAATTCCGGGGACGGCGCGGCCCACGCGTCCGGGCTCGACTTTGCGGGGCTCGTCCATGGTACAGATCGCGGTCGTTTCGGTCAGGCCGTAGACCTGAAGAACGGGGATCTCGATCATCCGGAAGAAAAGCTGCGTATCGGCGGCCAGGGGAGCGGAGCCGCAGATCAATGCTTTCAGATTCGGACCGATATTCGCTCGGATGGCAGGGAACATCATTTTCTTCGCGAAGTTCAGTGCGAGCAGGCCGCCCAGGCGCGTGCGCCCTTCTCGCTGGTGGAGATAGCCGGCCCGGGCCATTTCGAAAAGTCTTGCCGCGAAGCCGCCGCGCGTATGAATTGATTCTTCGATGCGTCGGCGGACGCGCTCGAGAAAGATGGGCACGTTGACGAAGTAATGCGGCTGGGCCAGCTTCAGTTCTTCGGCGAGCTTGGTGAAGTCCGTCGAGAGCGTGAGCATGGTGTGGCGGGAGAGGGAAGTGAGCATCAGGATTCGCGCCGCGGCGAAGCAAAACGGCGCGTACTGAAAAACGCCTTCCTGTTCGGTCTCACCGCCCATGAGCTGATCGAGACGCGCGTTGGTGCAGCCGAGCATGAACGTGATGTTGCCGGCATTCAGGACCACGCCTTTCGGCTCACCCGACGTGCCGGAGGTGTAGACGATGGTTACGGCGTCGTGATCGGCGTGATGGCGCGGCAGCGACGGCTCGGCGGGCGCGCGGCCGAAGATTTCATCGAAGAGCCTGATTTCGCGGCCTGTTTGAATTCCGGCAGCCAGCGCGGCCTCGGCGCAACAGACGAGCGCCGGCGATGAATCGTTGATGATTTCCAGCCAGTCCTTCGCCACTTGGCGCGGATCGAGCGGGACGACGATGACTCCTTCGGCCATCAGTGCGAGGTCGAGCGCGACCCAACGGATCGAATTCGGCGCCAGAAGGGCACAGCGGTCCCCGGGTTTCAAGCCGCGCGAGGTTGCGAAGGCGCGTGCCTGCGCGATGAGCGCGAGCAGATCCGCGCCTGTTACCGCCATGATTTTTCCTTCGCGGACTTCGCCGAGCAGCGCTTCATCGACGGCATCTTCCAGGCGCGCGAAGATTGTCTCCAGGAACGTCATGCGGCGAGTTCTCCGCTGTGATCTTCAAGCAGCTTGCGCAGAGCGGGACCAAGCGGCGGAAGATATTCCTCCCAACTGCGCACCCCGGTGCGAATTGGGAATTGCGGATACTGGCGCGCGACGCGTTCCTCCAAATACACGCCCATGCGCGCCATCAGCCGCAGATTTTTCGCGACGACTCTTCCCATGGAGCAGCGAATTGCGTCAGCCTCCGCGTCGAGCGCGTTCAGCGCGACGACGATCTTGTCGGCCAAATCGGGTTCGTCCACTTCCATCATCAGGTGATCGTGGCCACGCTGGTTCATCAGGTTGCGGATGCGCTCGTCCATGGTGACGCCGGCGGAGGGCACGCCGCCCGGCATGGAAGTGACGATTGCGTGGAAGCGCGAAGACAACATGCGATGGCACGCGCGAAGGATGCTGACGAGCTCGTACATGTTGCGCTCGTCGGACGCGAAAATGGCCGCGCCGCCAATTTTCTGCGCCACCTGCTGGCAGGCGTCGCGATCGAGCATCTCCATGGCAATGAGGACGGGGAACACGGCGCGATGCCGGGCATAGCGCTGGACGCCTTCGGCCATGGCGGCCAGGTATTTGGCATACGCTTCGTCGACCCCGTGGCCGTGGCGATGGAAATAGATCGTCCGGTAATAGCTTTTTTCGTAGGCGCCGCCGAAGGCGTGAGCCACAGCTTTCGTGAGCGACGGTTTTACCGGCCACCAGAACGGGTTAATGGGACAGACGGCGAGAACGGGCATGGAGCCGTCCCATCCGGCGTCGCGCAGAGCCTTGCGGCCGTATTCAGGACCGAGCGGCTCGAAGGTCCACGCCGTATCCGTGCCGAGCTCAGTGGCGATGCCGAGCTTGCCCAGAATTTCCTGCGATTCGGAGTTGCGGGTGATCACGAGCGAATCATGCACGTAGCGCTTGCACATCTTTTGCAGCAGCGGGTCCATCGCGCCAGCCTCGCCGCCGTAGGCGACGCTCAATTTATTGTGCGCGGAGGCGATACCCAGCGAGCCGACGATCATGGCCGTGAGCGCGTTCGCAAATTTGCTCTTGAACATCGAGCCTTCGCAGGCGATCACGCCGTCGTGTTTCGGCACTTCGGAATGAAGGTACGGCGGAAAGACGTCGGGAAGATGAACCTGCCGCAGGTCCCCGAAATATCCGCGCGTGAGATCAAAATTCTGCGTCATGACGGTGCCGTCGATATTTTCCGGGCCCAGGATGCGACGCACTTGTCGGACGATTTCCTCGACGCGGATGTCGGAACCAGTGTTGCGGGTTCCGTTGTAACCGGCGAACAGGAGCTTCAGCTTTTGCCCCGGTTTCCAGGGTTTGCCGGTGCCGAGGACGTATTCGAGCTTGTTGAGTTCGATCAGAGCGCTGACCCAGGCCTCGATCGCGACGTCCATATCGATCATCGTCGCAAATCCTCAGCGGCGCGTGAGCCGGGCGCGGCGGCGACGGCCTGCGATTCGGCAGCGCCGGCGGACGGCCGGTCGCGGTACTTGTACTGGAAATGATTGTCGCGGCTGAATTTCAGCAGGGGGAAGCAGTATTGCGAGAACGGTGCGGGCTTGCGGCCCATTTCGGCGACGACGCGCCGGTTATCAAACACCGTGTTCCAGACGAGGTAGGGCAAGAACACTTTCATCAGCGTGGCGAGACCGCCGACTTTTCCCGCGCGGCCGGCGAGCGCGTTGATCATTGTAGATGACGGGCCTTCGAGGCTCGGCATGTAAACCGGGCCGCGCTTCCCCTGCGCCTTGGCGAGCGCGGTCGTCAGCTCGACGAACGTCTCCGCATCGGTGCCCGATGAGAGATGGTAGATCTCGTGCTCCGGTTTTTCTTTCTGGTGCAGCATCGAAATCGCGCCGGCTACGTAATCGACCGGGACGATATCGACTTTGTCCGTGGAGCGAAAGGGAAGCGCGGGTAGCCCAGCGAGAAACACGAACGCGCGGACCATGTCGAACTGGTTCGTATCCGGGCGGCGACTGTCGCCGAGCACGATGCTGGGGCGGAAAATCGTGCGACTCACGTCGGGGAGCAGCTGGCGGACCATGTGTTCGCAGAATTTTTTGGTGCGGGCGTAGGGATCGTAGTCGGAACGAGCCCAGTCGATCGAGGTGTCTTCCTCGACGACTTCGTCGGACCGGTGACCGGCGACTGCGACGGTGCTGACGTGGCTGAAGCGGCGGAGGCCGTGCTCGTCGCGCGCCCGCATCGCGAGCTGGATCACTTCGAGCGTGCCGCGCAGGTTCACGTTGAGGCAGCTTTTTTCCGATTTGCGGTTCAGCGACGCGGCGCAGTGAATGATCGAATCGGTTGTGCGCACGAGCTGGCGGTACTCGTCCTCGGGCAGGCCGAAGTGCGCGCCGGTGAGATCGCCGCGGAAAATGCGGATGCGATCGTGTCGGAACGATTCAAATTGCGGGAAATCGAGATGGAGCTGGAGCGAGCGCCAAAGGCGGCTGCGGGCTTCGTCGTCGCTGGACGCGCGGACCAATAGACTGAGCGGCTCGCGCGTATCCGCCAGCAGGTTCGAGGCAACGTGGGCACCGATATATCCGGTGCTGCCGGTGAGCAGGATGGCCACGATGGTCGGGTGTCAGGGCGTCGATGCCGGATTGCTGCCCGCTGCACCGGCGGCGCTCGCTTCGGAGCGAGGCGCGAGAGGCACGCTACGTCGCGGTCGAGCTTCCATGGGACGTCCTTCAATCAGAGGATAGCACCACTTGCGCAGCGCCGGAATGTGGACGTTGATCCAGTAGTCCCACCAGTCCAGGGAGCGGGCGTCGTAGCCGAAGGTTTCGCGCTCGTCGGGCGGCAGGTGGGCGCTGAGGCGCTCGACATTCGCGGCTTCGAAGACGTGGTCGTTCTCGAGGATGAACGGCTCGAAGAGCGCGACGAGCTTGATCACTTTATCCAGGTCGCGTTCCTGGCGGGCCAGCGGCGCACGGGCGAAGCCGAGGGGTTCGACGCTCTTGTTGATAGCCTGCACGATCATTTTTTGTGCCGGGGCCGAGAGCGCCCTGTAGCGGGTTTTCGAGACCGGGATGGCGTCGAATTTCAGGCGGATCAGGTGCTCGAAGTCGTTGCGCGAGCGGTAATATTTTCGGTGGCCCAGACCGGTGAGCTCGATCGATCGGCGCATGTCGCAGGGGTTCGCTACGGATGTGGCGAGATGGTAGACGCGGTCGTGGCGGCGGGCGACGAGCGCGGCGGAGACGAGCGTCATGCCGCGGGCGACGATGTCTACCGGGATCAGGTCCAGGGCTTTGTTTTCGTTGGTAGGGAGCTGGCGGAAGAAAGTGCCCAGGAGATAGGAAAGCGAGGCGGAGGTGTTTACGCCTTCGTTCCAGCCGACGAACGGCTTTTCGATCGACGATTCGACGATGGACGGGCGCACGATGGCGATGGCGGCTTTGGGATTTTCGTCCGTATAGCTGCCGATCATCGATTCCGAAAGGCTTTTCGTGAACGTGTAGGTGTTGGGCCAGCCGAGTTCGTTGGCGCGCTGGGTTCCGGCGTCCATCAGGGCCTGACGCAGCCAGCGCGTGCGGTTCTTGCGGATCTGGTTTTCGAGCGCGACGCCTTCTAGATTTTTCGCGGCTTTCTTCTTGCCAACGGCCTGCTGGCGCAGCTCTGCGGTTACTTCTTCCGATTCGGCGCGGGCTACCGTCTCGCGGATCAGCTGCTCGAGGTTGGCACGTTCCTTGATTGCATCGAAGCCTTCGACGCGCGCCGGGCAATAGTGGGGCCTGAAATCCTCAAGAATGCGGCCGTCGCGGCGCCCGATGGCGTAACAGGTGGAAAGGTGGAGCAGGGCGGCATGGTCACATTCGTGCACGAACGCGAGCAGTTGTTCCATCGCGTGGACATTCATCGCGAGGGCGTCGCGCAGGTCGGGGTTAAAGTCCGTCAGGCCGGCGCTGTTCACGATCAGGTCGAGCGAGCGGGCGAGTCGCTGGCGGGTTTCCAGGATCATGCCGAGGCCGGGTTTGCTGGCGTCGCCCTGGACGACTTCCACGTGTTCGCGCAGAAAATCGGCGAAGCGGTCGCCGTGTTTTTCTGCGAGCGCGTCGAATACGGGCGATTCGGAAACCATGCGCTCGAATCGCTCGAGCGCGGAGGCCGATCGGTGGCCGCGGATCAGGAGATGGATGCGTCCGATTTCGGGCAAATCGCCGAGCAGATTGGCAAGCCACACTTTGCCTATAAAGCCGGTGCCGCCGATCAGCAGGATCTGTTTTCCGCGAAGCGCGGTGCGGACCGAGAGCGGCGGGCGGCCGTTTTTCGCGTCGAAGTGCACTACGGGGAGGTTAATTCGCGACGGCGGCCGCTGGGCTGGACGGATCGTGTCTTGCAGGGCTTCGGGCTTTCTTGCAAAGCCCAGGTCCCGGAGGAGCTTCGTTCGGTCGACGGTACCGTCGGGCTGGTCTGCGCGCAGCTTGGCAAATGGTCCGCGCGGGCGGATCACTGGATCGAGCAGGCGTCCCGTGGCGATGCCCTCGCGAAAATCGAGGCGATTGCACAGAATCTTTCGCGCGCCGAGATGGTTGGCGAGCGGGCGCATGATGTGGTCAAGGCCCTGGCTGACGAGAACCACATCCGCGCCGGAATCAATCAGGCGCTTCAGCGCCTCGACGCCGTTCGGTTTCAGCCGCGGCTTCAGGACGTATTCGAAGTATTCTTCGCCGAGCAGATCCAGACGGTCACGGCTGGTGTGGCGGAGCACCGCGTGTAACACCCGCGTGGCAAAGACACGGTCGGAGGCGTAAAGGAACGGCCGGGCGACGGCGAGAACGCCCATGGTGCCGCGGCGGGCCCAGCGGCCGAGAAAGCTCTGCGCGTTCCAGGTGAAAAATCCGACCGGACGGACCGCGGTGAGATTCAGCAGGCTGCCTTCGACCCGCCAGAACACCGGCTCGCCGCCAGGCGCGGCTGCTGGCTGAACGCCGGGCGCGGTTTTTCGCTCGGGCGCAGGGCCGGCCGGATTGGAATCGAAGAATTTGGACACGGAGATGCGGTCGGAATGAAAGTCAATTGCCGAAAATCCAAATTATCACGCTTCGCACGCGGCAATCAAGGAGGGCTGGCCCAGGTTTGCGAGTATCCCTGGTGCCACAAAAAATGCCGGGAATATCCGCGCCGCGTGTCAGCGGCCGTTGGCTGCTTTTCCGGACTTCACCGACGCGATCCACGCGTTCGTGCGCGAATCGAGTACGTCCAGCGGCAGCGCACCGCCGCTCAGGATTTCGTCGTGGAAGGCGCGGATATCGAACTTGTCGCCGAGCTGATCTTGCGCGCGCTTGCGCAGCTCGAGGATTTTCAGTTGGCCGATCTTGTAGCTGAGAGCTTGCGCCGGATAGGAAATATAGCGATCGACCTCGGCCTGCAGATCGTCCCCCGTTTCCAGCGAGTTTTCCCGGAAAAACTGGACCATCTGATCGCGGGTCCAGCGCTTGTAGTGCACGCCGGTATCTTCGACCAGCCTGGAGGACCGCAAAAGCTCGCTTGCGAGGCGCTCGAAATCGTCATTCGGATCCTGATAAAAGCCGACGTCCTTGCCCAGGCGTTCGGCGTAGAGTCCCCAACCTTCGATATACGCGGTGTAGGACGCATGCTGGCGAAACGGCGGAAGCTCGGGCAATTCCTGCTGGATCGAAAGCTGCATGTGGTGGCCGGGAATTCCTTCGTGGTAGGCGGTCGCCTCGATTTCCGGCAGTTCGCGATGCTCGAAATCGCCGGTGTTCACGTAGACCTTGCCGGGGCGCGAACCGTCCGGCGTGCCGACGAAGTAGCTCGCGGCGGCGGCTTCCTTCTCGCGATAGCCCTCGACGGGCACGACCTCCAGGCTCGCCTTTGGCAGTAGCCCGAAAAGCTGTGGGAGTTTCGGCCGCATCTGCGCGACGTACCGGCGGTAGGCGTTCAGAATCTCGTCGCGCGAGGTGGCGCGGAGCTTTGGATTGTTCAGGATGGCAGCGGCGTAGGATTTCCAATCTGAATAGCCCTGCTGCTTGGCGATGACGGTCATCTGGGCTTCCGTTGATTTCACTTCGGACATGCCGAGTTCGTAGATTTGCTCGGGCGTCATGTCGGTGGTCGTCATTTCGCGGACCGCGGCGCGATAGCGCGCGTCTCCATCGGGCAACGCCCATAGACCGGGATCGTTGCGGCCGCCGGGCTCGTATTCCACGCGGACGAATTTGGCGAGCTGGGCATACGCGGGGCGGATTTCGGTGTCGATCGCGCTGATGATGGCGTCGTGCAGACGTTTCTGGTCGGCGGCTGGCACGGCATCGGGAAATCTGTGCAACGGCGCGGCGAAGGCGCTCGACTCGCCGGTGGCAGCCGCGATTTCGTCGCACTGCTTGGCGACCTCTTCGAGCACAAACTTCGGCGGCATCAGCTTGTCTTTTTGTCCCTGGCGCGCGACGTCGATCACTTGATCGATGGCGCGGGGAATCTGGTGGAGGCGTGTGAGGTAGTCTTCAAAGCTCTTGGTGGAGTCGGTCGGCACCACGGCGGGAAATTGCGCGAGGCCGAGGTGGATGCCGTTGAACTGATCGAGAGGCATCTCGTACGTCTTGAGGGCAGTGTCGTTGATGCCCTGGCGGATTTTGCGCGCGAGCAGCGCTTGATTGAGCTGCTCCTGTTCAGGGAAGCCAGTCGTGTCGATCGCTTCCAGGCGGGTGAGAAAATCGCGTTCGGCTTTGTCCTGGCGGAGCGTTTCGGCGATGGACAGATCGTCGACCTTGTCGTCATAGCGATAGTCACCGAAGTACGTAGCCGTCAGCGGGCTTTCGCGGAGGTCGAATTCCCACTCTTCGGCGGTCAGCTTTCTCAGGGCGTCGCGGCGGGCGTCGAGGTCGGAGTTTGATTGGGCGCGCGCCGGGCGGGCGCAAAACGGAGCGATGCACAGGATGGCAACCACAAACGCGCTGAAGCTGTTTCGCATGAATCCCCCGGATTGGGAAAGTGAATGTTCGCGCCCGCTTCGATCATCGATTCAAGACGGCTAGAGAATCTACACTAAGATGCTCGAAATTGTTGATTGGGCATTCTTTCTGCTTACAACTTAGAGGTCGGAATCGGGTGATTCGTTGTGCAAGGATTCTCTCACTGTTTTGGCTGCTCGGGTGGCTCCGATTCGGGTACCGGTGTGGGAGCGTCTCCGGCGACGTGCAATTCATTTTGCAACAAGCCGGTTGGCCAGACGATGCGGAGGACGTCCGCTTCGCTCGCCGATCCCAGCCCGGTAAGAATTTCGGCCGGACCCTGGCCGAGGTAGCCGGACGCGCCGGGGACTTCCCAGGCTTGCCGCGCGGCGCCGAAAAAGACATCAAGACGCGCGCCGATGGCGAGTTTGTTGTCGGGGTCGCCTGAGAGAGCAAGCTTCAGCCAGGTGTTGTCATTGCCGCCGACATTCTTCAGCAGAACCGGCGGCAGATTATTTTGCGTGATCAACAGGCCGGGCGAACCGTCGCCATCGAAATCGAACGGGATCACCGAGCGTGGGTTGCGCAGCGCGATTTTGTCCAGGCCGGTTTCATGCGTGACGTCGCGAAAACCGGCCGGCCCTTCGTTGCGGAACAGCGCGATTCGACCTTCGCCCGAAAAAGTTTCGCCGACGGCGACCAGGTCAACCCAGCCATCGTTGTCATAGTCGAACGCGGCGATGCCCCACGCGCGCATCCAGCCCGGTTCGACCAGCGGCACGCGCTCAAACGATTTTCCCTGCACGTTGCGCCAGACCGTAACCGCCGGCGAAGCCCAGTGGGTGAAAGCGAGGTCCATCCAGCTGTCCTGGTCGAAATCGGCGGCTACTACGCCAGCGGCCGGGCCGGGCATGCTGATGGCCCAGGGACTGGCGGGGAGGAATGGGCCTTCGCGCGTATTCAAAAAAACGCTGGGGTATTTCTGCCAGCCGGTCACGACGAGGTCGATGGCCTGGTTGTTGCCAAGGTCGCAGCCGATGGCGCCAACGGACGGCGCGGCGCCCGCGAGCGCTAGATCGCTGGTCTTGTCCAGGAATGTTCCATCGCCATTATTCCGCCAGAGGATGTTACCAGGAGCGGGGGCGCCTTCGGGGAACGTGAAAGGCTGCGAGGTTGCTTGGACGGGGAAATCGGTAAATCGGGTCACGTAGATGTCGAGGTCGCCATCTTGATCGTAGTCGACGAAGGTGACGCCCATGGCGAGAGCGGCTGGTGCGTTTGGCGCGGGTGTTGCAGGTGCCCGATTGTCGGCTTGAGCGGGCTGGCTGGCGGAGTCAGGTGCAGCGGGAGTTGCTGGTCGAAGTCCGGCCGACTCCGTGACATCTTTAAATGTGCCGTTGCCTTCGTTATGGAACAGCGTAATTCCGTCGCCGGAAGCTATCGCGAGGTCGGGATGACCGTCGTTGTCATAATCGCCGACGGCACAGGACATACCCTGACCGTGGAACTCAAGCTTGGCGGCCGCGCTTACGTTGACGAACGTGCCCTTGCCCGTGTTGCGGTAGAGCGCGGCGTTGCCTTCGCCGTCGGCGTCCACCAGAAAGATGTCAGGGCGACCGTCGCCGTCGAAGTCGAAGACGCAGGCGCCGCTACCGAGGAACCCAGCCAGAGAAGCGGATGGCGGCGGGTCGGTCACAGTTCGCGCGGCGGTCGGGCGTCTCACGGTTGGGAGGGGGCGAACGGGTGCGGCAGCGGCCGAACGGAACCCGGGGAGGCCTGACACTGCGGTGACATCGAGGAAGTGGACGAGCGTTGGCGGCGGTGCGGGGCCCGGGCGAACGGTCATCTCCTGTGCGAGTGAATACGGGCCCTGTTCTCCGTAGAGGAAGCGCACGGGCCTGCCGAGTTTTTCGGCGGACAGGCGCTGGAAGCGCGCGAGATCGGCTTTCGCGGCGTCGACGTGGCCGAGATCCTGTTCGGCTTGCGAGAGGCCAAACTCAGCCGAGATGTGGAGCGGGTCGAGTTCGATCGCGCGCTGGAAGGCCGCGACGGCCTGCTCATATTTCTGGTCCTGCGCGGAGAGGTAGCCGAGGAAATACTGGGTTCCTGGGTCGTTGGGATCGATGGCCGCGACCTTCTGGAGATCGTCGCGAGCGGCGGCGGCATCGCCAGTGGCGCGGGCTAACAGGGCGAGGTTGTACCAGGCGCGCGCGTTTTGCGGGTCACGTTCGACGGATTTTTCGAGGATTTGCCGGGCTTCGTCGTAGCGGCGCATGTTCAGCAGAGCGATTCCCATGTTTAGGCAACCGATGTCGGAAGCCGAGTTCATCACGCAAGCTGTCTGGAAGCGTCCCAGAGCATTGGCGTAATCGCGACGATCCATTAGGGCCATGCCGACCGTGTTCTCGCGAACGGCTTCCACGAGCGAGGCGTCGGGGGGCGCGGCTTTGGCCGGGCCCGGCTTTGCCGTCGCCGAGCCGGGCTTTCGTGCCGCCGGCGCGGCAGGCCTTCGCTGGGGCGGGGGCTGCTGCGGTCTGGCGCTGGCGAGACCGGATGCGAGCAGGAGCGCGGCGAGCGCGTTTTTCGTCCGGCGTCTGAGTGGCGTTTTCGTGCGTGTCATCTCGTTTGCGTTGCCGCGCATTTTACCGTATCCGGCGGTATTGTCGCGACGCGTCTGATCGATTGCAGCTCTCCCACTGCGTGTCAATTGCCACGGCGTGTTTTGTCCCCCACGGGAGTTGTGTGCCCAGAGGCGCATAAGTGCTTTCGCTGCGATGAACATGCGCTGGCGCGGCGCGTGCATTGCTCTATAGCGCAGGCCCAGCCAAAGGATAACGGCCATGGAAAACTTCATCGGATTCGCGGAAGTCCTAGGAGCAATTATCGCGGCGCTGGGACTGGCGCTCGGGCTCGAGTGGGTTGGCCTGTACGGACTGACCAGCTTGATGCCGGCGCGCCGGACCGAGCGACGAGACGGGCCACAGGTGTAGAGCAGGGCCGGCGCGGCCCGAGGGCCGGAGTCGGAGAAAGGCGGGACGCCATGCTGTTCTTGAAAGATCTGCTGATCGCAGGATGTTTTGTGCTGTTTGCGTGTGCGGCGGGCCTGATCCTGTACGACATCTTCCTGGCATATGAACTCGACCGGCTGCTGAAGCGGCGAAAGCCCGAGCCCCAGACGTCGCTCGGGATCGACGCAGGCGTCCCCGAAATACCCGCGCCTACGCCGACCGCGGTGGCCACGCTGCGGCCCCGGAGGCGCGTTCGATGGAGCGAGTCCGCCAGGCTTTCGGTGGTCGCCGCGCTGGCCGGTTTGCTGGGCGCCAGCATCCTGGTGGTGCCGGACGGTGAGGCCGGAGTGCGCATCAGCCAGCTTTCTGGGGTGCGCCCGCGGACGCTTTACGCCGGAACGCATCTGATCGTGCCGCTCGTCGATCGCGTTCAACTGTTCGACGTGCGCGACCGCGTATTTTCGACAACGGCGCTGGCGGTGCGGAATGACAAATTCGAAGTGCTGGAAGTGCAGGCGCGGGAGGGACTGGCGGTGGGACTCGAGGTCAGCGTGCGCTATCGGCTCGATCCGTCGAAGCTTGCGTTCATCCAGGCGAACGTGCCGCAGCCTGTGGATTCAGAAGTGGTCGAGCCGACGGTTTTGGCCGCTTTTCATGAAACCGCGCCGAATTACATTGTTCGCGAACTTTTCTCGACCAAGCGCGAGGAGTTTCGGGGACGGACCGCGCAGCTGATCACCACTCGCTTGAGCGGCGACGGAATCGTGGTGAAAGAAGTGCTGTTGAAGAAAGTGGAGTTGCCGGAAGAGTATGCCAAGGGGCTGGAAGACCTGCTACTGAAGGAACAAGAGGACGACCGCACGTCTGTGGACGCGGAAATCGAGCAGAAGAAAGTTGCCATCGCGCAATCGCAGGCGGAAGCGGACAAGGTGCGCCAAGTGAAACGCGCCGAGGCCGACGCGCAGGCGCAGGTGATCATGGCCAAGGCGCAGTCCGACGCGATGCAGTACACGCTGCCGCTGAAGCAGAAGCAGATCGAGCAGTCCCGGCTGGAAGCCGAGGCTCGCAAACAGACCACGATTGAAGACGCCGAAGCGGCGGCGCAGGCAAAAGTGATCGACAGCAAAGCTGAGGAGCAGCGGCAGGCTCTGTTGGCAGACGCGGAAGCGAATCACACGCGCGTGGCCGCACAGGCCAATCAGGACCGGGAAAAACTGGTGGCGGATTCGGAAGCGAATCGAATTCGCGTGACGGCCGCGGCCGAACAGGAGAAAGAAAAACTGGAAGCGGATTCCGAAGCCAATCGCATCCGGCTGACCGCGCAGGCTGAAAGCGAACAGATGCAGCTGCAAGCGGCGGCGCTGAAGGTGAATCCGCTGTTGGTACAGCTCACCGTGGCGCAGCGGCTTTCCGATCACGTGCAAATCATGATGGTGCCGAATGATGGGAAGTTTTTCTTCACCAACGACGTGTTGAAGTCGGCGATGGCCACCGATCCACCGGCTTTCAATGCGCGCCCGAATTTGAAACCGTGACAGATTCCCGGGGGCGGGCCGGAATTCTCGGGTTCGGGCCCGGAGGACTGGCGAGAAAATGGACCGCCCAGGGAGGGAAGCCGGCAAAACCCTTGCGGGGCTTCGTTTGGGAGTACACGAAACGAAGCCCCGTCCGGCATCGAATCCGGGCACGTTTCAAGGGTGTGCTACGATGGCCAAAGAAGATCGTTTTGACCGATTTGCACAACCCGATGGGGTCCCTTCGCCGAATCATTCCGCCGATTTTGCGCACCATTCTGGCTGCTGCGCTCCTGGTGGGTGGCGTCGGTTCGACCGCCGCACAGGCGCCGAGCCAGCTTCCACACGCTTGGAGCGAGGCCGTGTATTCCCTGGCGCAAAAATCCGCCGCCGCGGACGGCCAGGCGCGGTCTTTTTCCCTGGACCTGAGTGATGTTTCGCAGGCGGCGCCGGTTGAGCTCGCCCAGATTCGTCGGACATTCGAAGATGACCTGACCGCTCGCGGCATGAAACCGGCTGCGCCGCCGGTCGACATGCAGATCGAGATTTCAATCTCGCGCACGCTTGTGGGATTCACGCTCGTTGCGGAAATTCATCGCGGCGACGTGCAGCTGGTGGCCATCGTCCCCGTGGCCAGCGAGGAATCGGCCGCTCCGCAGCCCGGCGCGCAACTCGGATTAGAGAGAAAGGTCCTCTGGCAGCAGGTTTCTCCGCTTCTGGATTTCGATCAGATAGCCGCGGACGCAGACCATACGTTCTGGTATTTCCTCGAGCCCGAGCGCCTGATCGTTTACGAATTCGATGGTGGCCAGCAAGTCCTGCACGATGCTCAGCCAATTCCGAGGCGCTATGCAGCCCGCGATTTGCGCGGATGGATCGAGGCGTCCGACGCCACGCATGTGAGCGCATTCGTCGGCGCCGGGCGATGCGACGCCGTGTGGAATCCGAGTTTGACAATGGAATGCCGGGAGAATTCCGGGCAGCAGTGGCCGATGGGACCGGTGAGCTGGACTTTCACGCCGGGCCGAAACTATTTTTCCGGCGCCATCACAGTTTCGACCAGCTTGCAGGCGAAGTTTCCGCCGTTTTATTCCTCCGCGTCGCCCTTGGCGGCGACTTCCGGGCAGGGGCCTTCGCGGCGCGTGATCGCGGGAGTCGATGGCCAAGCGCAGTTTTTCGAAGGCTCGGCCGAGGCGGTATCGGCCTTTGACGGATGGGGAAGCGACATCGCTTCGATCGCCGGCGCCTGCGGTTCCGGCTGGCAGGTCGTGGCCACGGGAAGCGGCGACTGGACGCAGCAGGATCAGATGCAGCTCTACGAAATTCGCGATCGCAAGGCCGTGGCTATCGGCGAGCCGATTGAATTTCCCGGGCCGACGCTCAGCGTGTGGACCACGGATGACGGCAAGTCTGCGCGCGTGATTTCGCGGAATCTTGAATCAGGACTCTATGAAGCTTCGATCGTATCTGTTGCTTGCGGCAATTAGCGCTTTGCTGCTGGGCGCCGGCCGCGCGGAAACGTCACGGCGCCCACGTTATGGCGGAACCTTGCGCGTTGAGATCGGCGCGGTGATCCATTCGCTCGATCCGGTTGAATCGCCGGCCGACCCTGAAGAAGCGGCCGCCAAGGACGAAATCGGGGCGCTGCTGTACGATCAGCGCAATCCGGACGGATCGTTCGCCGGCGTGGCTGGCTCCGGCGCGTTTCACCTGGCGCAGTGGGAGTCGGGCAAGCGCTTGACCCTCGCTGCGAACGAAAGCTATCGCGGCGGCCGCGCGTTCGTGGACGCGATTGAAATTGAGATGGGGCGGGCTGCGAAAGATCGCCTGATCGATCTGCAACTGGGCACCGTGGATTTCGCCGAGATCCCCCCCGAAGAGGCGCGGCGCGCCGGCGAACGCGGCGTGCGCGTGAGCGCGTCGAAACCGCAGGAGCTGGTCGCGTTGGCGTTTACACCGGGCCGTGGGGTGGGCGACGATGCGCGCGCGCGAGAAGCGCTCTCGCGCTCGATCGATCGCACGGCCATCGTCCATTTTATTTTGCAGAAGGAAGGCGAACCTGCCGGCGGGTTGCTTCCGCAATGGTCGAACGGCACGGCATTTCTATTCCCCACAGCGGCGGACACTGTGGGCGCGAAGGAATTGTGGTCGCAAATCGCCGGTTCGCCGCGGATTGCGTTGGGATATGATTCGGGCGATTCGCTCGAGCAAGCGATTGCCGAACGAATCGCGGTGACCGTGCGCGACGCGGGAATCGTGCTTTCAAGCGGAGTGATTTCCCAGGCGGTGAATTACGACGTGCGACTGGTGCGGCTGCGGATGAAATCGTCGCGGCCGCGCGACGCGCTAGCAGAGTTTAGCGAGTCGCTGGTGCCTGCATCGGGGCTGGATATGGCTCCGTTGCCGGCAAACGCCTCGGCGGAACAGATTTATGGACGCGAGCGTGACATCGTAAGCAGCTATCGCGTGGTGCCGCTGGTCTGGCTGCCGCGCGTGTATGGGTTGGGCCTGCGCGTGCGGGATTGGAAACCGCCCGACGCGGGTGAAGGGTGGCCGCTGGCCGATGTCTGGCTGGAACAGGAATCACAGTGACGTTTCGCACCAAGCTCTTCTGGGTCTTCACGGTCGCGCTGCTTCTGTCGGTCGGGGCGATTGTCGCCGGTGTGACGATCGTTTCGCGCCACGCATTCGAGGAATCCAACCGCCAGCACAGCGAAGCGCTCGTCGCGCAGTTCGAGGGCGAATTCCAGCGCCGCGGGCAGGATGTGGTCCATCGCGTGCAGGGAATCGCCGATGCGGAGGCACGGTACGCATGGCGATCGACCTGAGCCGGCCGAAGGCGGACGTTTCCGTTTACGTCAACGACGCACGCGGCGTCTCGCAATCCCACCAGCTCGACTTTCTCGACTTCGTTGCCAGCGACGGCGCCATTATTTCCTCCAACGAATGGCCCGCGCGTTTCGGCTACAAGATGGATTGGCTGACGCAAACTGCGGATTGGGCGTCCACCGGTTCGTTTCTGATGAGAGTGGACACGCAGGATGGCCCGGCACTCGGCTTGATGTCGGTTTCGACGGTGCGCGTGGGCGATCGCGACCTCTATATTCTCGGCGGCGAGCGGCTGGGAAAGGAATTTCTGAACTCGCTGGTACTGCCGGCGGGGATGCGCTCTCTCCTGTATCTTGATCTCCAGCCGAACTTCGATGCCACGAACCTGGTCGATACGGCGGGGCCCGTGATGGACGGCGATCGTTTAGGTCCGTTTATCGAGCAGGAGAAACAGAATTCGGTGCCGCAAACGTTCCGGATTTCATGGGCCGCAAGCGATCCCTCCAGCGCGGAAGGATTTCATGCGCTGCCGTTGTTGGGCCGGCAGAGGGAGCTGCTGGGAGTGCTGCTGATTGGCAGCTCGCAGCGCGAAGTCGTTCTGCTCGAGCAGCGGATTCGCGATCTCGCGCTGGGCGCCGTGGCGCTCGGCCTGTTTTTTGGGCTCATGCTGAGCTGGTGGGGGGCCGCGCGCGTGACCCGCCCGGTCCAGAAGCTGGCCCAGGGCGCGCGCGAAGTTTCAGAAGGGAATTGGAACGCGCGCGTTAATGTTCGAGGGCCGAACGAGATCGGGCAGCTCGCAAGCGCCTTCAATCGCATGACCACGCAGCTCGTCGAGCAGCGCGAGCAATTGGTCCAGGCCGAACGCGTGGCGGCTTGGCGCGAGCTGGCGCGACGGCTGGCACACGAGCTGAAAAACCCGCTCTTTCCGCTGCAAACCACAGTCGAAAATCTCCAGCGCGCGAAGGATCACAGCCCGGATCAGTTTGAAGATGTGTTTCGCGAGTCCACGGGAATTCTGCTTTCGGAAATCGAAAACCTGAAAAGCATCGTCGGGCGGTTCAGCGATTTCGCGAAGATGCCGCAGCCGGAGCTGGGGCCTGTCCAGGTAAACGATGTCGTTCGTGCCGTGGTGAAGCTTTTTGAATCGCAGCTTGGCGCGGTAGGCCGTCCTCCGATCACGCCCGAGCTTCATCTCGAGGAAAATCTGCCCTTGATCCAGGCCGACGCCACACTGTTGCGTCGGGCGATCGAGAACCTGGTACTCAACGCGATGGACGCGATGCCGGCCGGCGGAGTCCTGATGCTCCGGACCGTGCATGAAGACGACGGCGTGGACATCGAAATCTCCGATACCGGCGGCGGATTGACGCCGGAGGAGTGCGAACGGCTTTTTATGCCTTATTACACAACGAAGCAGCACGGCACCGGGCTGGGTCTGGCGATCGTGCAGTCGGTGGTGAGCGATCACGGCGGCCGGATTTCAGTCGAAAGCGAAACCGGCGTCGGCACCTCATTCCACATTCGCCTTCCGATCAAGCCGGCGGCGCGTCCGATTAGCGGTCGCGAGACACCCGCAGCCCACGAACCCGCGCCGGCCGAGCCGCCGACCGCCCCCGCTCCCGAAATGTCCGAATCCTCTGAATCACCGGCAGGCGAAGGAACACCGCAACCGTGACGCTGAAAGCGAACATCCTAATCATCGACGACGACGCGAACACGCTCGCCTCGCTCGCTCGCGCGTTTCGATTGGCTGGCCACGAGGCGACGGTGTGCGACAACGCTGCACGAGCCGTGGAGCTGGCGAAGGCGGAGCGCTACGACCTGATTCTCTCCGACGTGGTGATGCCCGGTCGCGACGGCATCGCGCTGCTGGAAGACCTAAAGAACCTCGGCGTGACGTCGCCCACGGTGATGATGTCCGGACAGGCGTCCATCGAAATGGCGGTTCGCGCCACGCGGTTGGGCGCGGTCGATTTTCTCGAGAAGCCGATCTCGACGGAAAAGCTGTTGCTCACGGTCGAGAACGCGGTGCGGCTGGCGCGCCTGGAGCAAGAAAATAAAGAGCTGCGCCACCGGCTGGGCCGGCACGCGATCGTATGGGCCAGCCCGGCCATGCGCGAGGTCATGGCGCAAGTCGAGCAAGTGGCGGCAAGCGAAACGCGCGTCTGCATTCGCGGCGAGACGGGCACGGGCAAAGAGCTGATCGCGCGCACGCTGCACGAGAAAAGTCCCCGAAAATCGTCTCCGTTTATTTCGCTGAACTGCGCCGCTGTTCCGGCCGAACTAATGGAGTCGGAATTATTCGGGCACGAAAAGGGATCGTTTACGGGTGCGGCGGCTCGGCACATCGGAAAATTCGAGCAGGCCCATCGCGGGACGCTGTTTCTCGACGAGATTGGCGATATGCCGATGGCCATGCAGGCGAAGCTGTTGCGCGTACTCGAGGAGGGCGAGATCGAACGAGTCGGGGGCGTCGGACCGATCGCCGTGAATGTGCGTGTGGTCGTCGCAACGCATCGCAATCTTGAAGAACAGGTGAGGCAGGGGAATTTTCGCGAGGATTTGTACCACCGCGTATTCGTGTTTCCGATCGTTCTGCCGCCCTTGCGCGAGCGTCGCGAGGACATTCCGGTACTGGCCGAGCATTTTTCGAAACAGCTCGCTGAGCAGAATCACTGGAAGCCGAAAACATTCTCGTCGGACGCGATAGCGTCGCTCGAAGCGTATGCGTGGCCGGGCAACGTGCGCGAGTTGCGCAATGTGATCGAGCGCGTGCTGTTGTACGGGACGGGCGATGTGATCGAACCTGCCATCGTTGCGCGCGCACTGCCGCAGGGCGGAGCTGCAGGCGGAGCACTGGATTTCGGCATGTCAACTTCGATTGCTCTGACCGCCGGTACGTTGGCGGAGCGCGTCGAAACGTTCGAGCGCCAGACCTTGCTCGCCGAGCTGAAGCACAACCGCCATCACATGACCAACACGGCGAAGGCGCTCGGTCTCGAGCGCAGCCATCTTTACAAGAAATGCCAGCAGCTGGGGATCGATCTCCGCGCGGCCCGCCAGCACGATTGACCCGGGCGGCCCGTCTACCCCACCCGATTCCGGAAAATTCCCCGCAGCACGAGATGCGTCGGCAGATAAACGACCAAGGTCATGAACAGCCAGCTAATCAGCACGTGGGCGGGCGGCGGTCCCCAGGCGCGATGGATGAAGGGGTCGGTGAATGCATAGTTGATGTTCTCTGCCGGAAGCGTGAAGCGCGCGGCCAGGAATGCAAAAAGCGCGATGGCGGATTGCAGCGGCCATCCGCGATGGTCGTATCCGCCGCGGCCGAGCGCCCAAAGCAGCAATACGGGCATCCCCACGTGAAATAGAGTGAGCAGGCGCACCCACAACGGATAGTTTGCTTCAAAAAGATAGTCGGCCCCGCCGAGCAGGCCATGTCCGCGCGCCAGGTGCCAGCCGGCATCGAGCATCCACGCAAGATCGACGACCAGCGATCCCACGGCCTGGCTGGAAATCAGCAGAGCGCTATTCGTGAGCAGACCGGCACACGTAACGAGCACGGCGATGTCGCATAAATGTAGAAAATTCGCGGCGCCCCAGGTATACCCATAAGCCGGAATCCAGATCGCAAGCCAAAGGACGGCGGCGCAGCGAAGCCAAATCGGAAATTTGTACGGCGATGCGGCGGGAGAGGCCATCTTTTTCGTTTTCGGTCGCGAGCGCCGCGGGCATCGTATCAAACGCCGCTGCCTAATCCCATTCTGCGCTAGAATCGAGTCCAGACGATCAGAACGGCGGAGAAGAATGGACGAAAAGCGATTTTACGACGAGAAGGAAGAAACGAAGCAGCAGGCGTTGATCTGCCCGCATTGCCGGCAGGAGACTTCGTTTCCCGTGCGCTGGATGGTGCGCACGAAAAAAGCGCAGGTTCCGGCGGGAGCCAACGAAGAGGACAAGCGCCAATTTGCGAAGGCGCGCTCGTACATGGTGCGCGTGGACAATCTGGCGGCCTGCCGCAATATCAAGTGCCGGAAGAGGTTCGATTTGACCGGGCAGAGCGTGTTCCTGATTTAGGGCCGTTCCCGCGAGACTTTACGCCTGCCGGTCTACGAGGTTGGTGGACGGCGTGTCCGCGGGTTCATCGTTGAGCACCTCGCGCATCTTCTGGGAGAGCGCCTTCAGGTTGAACGGTTTTTGCAGAAATGCGACGCCGCCCTCCAGCACGCCATGGCGAAACACCGTGTCGTCGGTATAGCCGGAAATGAACAGAACCTTTAGATCGGGCCTCAGTGGCGACAACTTCGTGACCAACTCCGGGCCACTGACGTGCGGCATCACCACGTCTGTGATCAGCATGTGGATCGGGCCGGGATGCGCGGCGGCGACTTTTAGCGCTTGGACACCGTCGGAGGCCTCCAGCATGCAGTACCCCGCTCCGACCAGATAATCGCGAACGAGTTCCCGGACGCTCTGTTCGTCCTCGACAAACAGAATTGTCTCCGAGCCGCGAGTGCTGCGCCGCCTGCCCGTATCGGGCGCGAGCTTGTCGAGTTCCGCGTTGACCTGCGGCAGATAAATCTTGAACGTAGTGCCGCGGTTCACCTCGCTATAGACGTAGATGTATCCACCGCTCTGTTTCACCACACCATAGACCGTCGCAAGCCCCAACCCCGTGCCTTTCCCGGGCCCCTTCGTGGTGAAAAAGGGCTCGAAGATGCGGGACTGTGTGGCGGCGTCCATGCCGCAACCGGTGTCCGTGACCGTTAGCATCACGTAAAGTCCAGGCTCGACGCTCGTGTGCGTGGCGGCGTAGCCCCGATCCAACTCCACGTTGGAAGTTTCGATCGTTAACCGTCCACCATTTGGCATCGCGTCGCGGGCATTCACCACCAAGTTCAACAGCACCTGCTCGACCTGTCCGGGATCGGCCTTCACACGGGCCAGTTTCCCGCCCGGCAGAAACGCCATCTCGATGTTTTCGCCGATCACGCGGGAGAACATGCGGATCATCCCGGCGACCGCGTCGTTCAAATCCAACACCCGCGGCTGCAAGACCTGCTTGCGGCTGAATGCCAGCAGCTGGCGTGTGAGAGTGGCCGCGCGGTCCGCCGCTTTTTCCACCTGTTCGGCGCTCAACCGCAGGGGCGACGATTCCGGAATCCGATCAAGCAGAAGTTGCGCGTGCCCCTTCACGACCATCAGCAGGTTATTGAAATCGTGCGCCACGCCTCCGGCCAGCTCGCCGACGGCCTGCATTTTTTGCGATTGGCGCAGCTGGTCGGTCAACCGCTCGCGCTCGGTGATGTCCAATGCGACCCCGATGACGCCTTGGATCGCACCCTCGCCGTCGCGCAGCGGCTGCACGTGCGACTCGAACTTCCGGTCCTTCCACGTCCACTCGTAGGCGACGGACTGTCCTTCAAGTGCTTTTCGATGCGCCGCGATGGGCGGCGCTTCGTTGTCCGTCGTGAAGAAGAAATCGAGAACAGCCAGGCCGATCGGCTCGCGCGACCGCAACCCCAGAGCTTCCAATCCCGCTCCCGCGGCTGAGGTGACCTGTAGTTGCGCGTCGGCCGTCCACAAAATCGCGGGCATCTTCTCGATCATCACCGCCAGGCGCGCCCGCTCCTGGTGCCGCTCAAACTGCACGCGCTCGAGATCCTCGAGCATCCCGTTGATCGTGTCACCGAGGTTTGCCAGTTCGTCCTGACCCGAAACGCTGAGTCGCCGGCCCATGTCACCGCTCGCGCCGATCTGCGTGATGTCGTCGATCAGCTTGCCGACCCGCGAGATCACGAATCTTTCGAGCAAATACATGGTTACCGCACCGAAGCCAGCTCCAGCCGCAAGCAGCAGCAGCAGGAACTGCAACAAGCTGGTTCGCCCCTGGTCGTAAATCTTTCGCGGCATCACCACCCGCAGGATCGCCACAGGCTTGCCGTAGATGTCGTGGATCTCCTGATAGGCCGCAAGCGTATCGGCAGCGTCGGGCCGAATCAGGTCAGGATGGTCCGTGGTGATGGCGCTCGCCGCCACGCGGAAATCGTCCGGCATTTTCGGCGAGTCGATTCGCTCGATTTGAATCGGCATGTGCGTCATTCCCGCCAGGCGCACGGTTTCGTCCGCGTCGAGCATCCGGCCCATGATGAGTCGGCCCATGGGAGGACCGTCGGAATTGCTCGTGAGAATCGCGCTCGAATCGATCAGCACGGGACCGGACTCGAGCAGGACGATTCCGGAGACGTCGTTCGGGTCATGGGGGCTTGCGGCCAGCGAAGAGCCGGGGGCGAGATGCTTGTCGAGGTCGGCCGGCACTGCCGCGAATGACATGGAAACGACGTTGAAGCCCTTGGAGAACACTTTGTGCCCGGAACGGTCCAGCACCTCGACGAAATTCACTCGCAGCTGCTCGAAAATGCGCGCGGGAAATTCAGCGCGCACGGATTCCGGATTCACCCCGTTGAGATATTCGTAGGTTTGATCGGAATCCGCGAACTGAGCGGTCGTGTGCTGGAGCGTATCGATTTCGTTGGAAAGAGCACTGGACGCGCGGCCCAGGTTCTCCGCGGCGAGATCGTCTTCCAGCCGCGAAAACCCTCCCAGCAGCACGGCCCGGGAAACGATGAACAGTCCTCCGACGAGCCCGATTAGCGCCGCGAGGACAATAAGCAGGGTCTTGTGACGCAAAGATGTGCGAAACCGCAAACGCATCGGTTGTTCCGCCTGGGCTGCTTATCAAGTATAAAATCTCCGGCCGGCGCGGTCGGTGTTAGGACCCGCCGCGTGCCTTACTCATACACTCGTCGTTTTGCCAAAACCCGGTCGGTGAGCCAAACAGGGGGTTTCTTGAGTTTGGAGTAGTCAATGCACGGGCGTTGGGATTACTCTCCAAGCATCTCGATGTGCGGCAAACGCATCTCTGGTGTTGGGTCCGCGGAAGGGAATTTCGAGGGAATTCCATGAGCAGCCGAATCCTGGGAGGGCAGTTCGCTGCATCGCTGATTCTGGTTCTGGGGATTTCGGCCTCGGAATGGTGTCAGGCCGGCGGCCCGATGGCTCCCGCGCAAGATGCGCCGGCGCCTGCTGCGTCTTCCGATCCGGCACCCGTGCCCGCTCGTAACGCTGAGGCGGCCGCGTCAGCGCCGGCAATCAATTCGTCAAAGCCTGCCATGGTCGAAGTCCCCGGCGGGACGCATATTCCCCTCGTGATTCACAACGCGATCTCCACCCGCAGCGCGAGGCCGGGAGATCCCGTCTATTTCGAGACGCTGTTTCCCGTGATGGTCGACGGCAAGGTCGTAATTCCCGCCGGTTCCTACATGAGCGGAGAAGTGACGGAGGCGAAGCGCGCCGGCCGTGTGAAAGGTCGCGCCGAGCTTGGAATAAAATTGACCACCATGATTTTGCCGAACGCATACATGGTGAACCTCAACGCAATGCCCAGCAGCGCGGGCACCGGCGGCGGGGAAACCGTCGATCAAGAAGGCAAGGTCAACGGCGACACGGACAAGGCGTCGGACGCCGGAACCGTACTGAAGACGACAGCGGCGGGCGCCGGAATTGGTGGAGTGGCCGCGCAGAGCGGCCGGGGAGCTGCGATCGGCGCGGGCATCGGAGCGGCCGTTGGGCTCGGCGCGGTCCTGCTTTCGCGCGGTCCTGACGCGGAACTTCCGCGCGGCTCGACGGTCGAGGTCGTGATCGACCGCTCGATCCTGCTCGAGGCGGATAAAGTCCAGTTCAGTGGCCCGGGACAGGCGTCGACGCTACCCGGGCCTCCGAATCGCGAACCCACACGCGCCAAGATTCCCTTCTAGGTTTCTCTAGGCGCCAGCCAAACGGCTGGCTGCGCCCAATTTCGGCGTGCTGAATCGCAAAGGCGAAAACGCCGTCGCATCCAGTCGCGTTCGTCCGTCGACGATCCAATCCCTCGTCAACTGCGCCGTCACAGGCGCCAACAAAATTCCATTGCGGTAGTGCCCGGTGGCGATCAGTAACCCCTCGACATCGGTCGGCCCGAGGATCGGGAGGTCGTCGGGAGTGCCGGGCCGCAAACCCGACCATGTTTCGACCAGCTCCGCGTCCGCAAGTCCGGGGAAAAGCTCGAGAGCGGCATCGAGTATTTTACGCACGCCTTCGGGCGTGACGCTCTTCTCGAATCCAGCTTCTTCCGAAGTGCTGCCGGCCACCATCCGTCCGTCGCGGCGCGGAACCAGATAGCCTCTTTCGGAACGTAACACGCGGCGCAGACTCACTCCTCGCGGCCGCAGCGCGAGCATTTGGCCGCGCACGGGCCTGGTGGGAGCGAGCCGGCCAAGCAAATCGGAGCCACGCGTGAGTTGGCCGGAAAAGCAGCCGGCTGCGACCACGACGTGGCCCGCGGAAATCGTTTCGCCTCCCGCGACAAAGCCCGTGCATCGGTTGCGTTCGAAAATCAATTCCGTCACAGCGCAATCCTCGCGAATCTCGACCTCGCGATGTTGCGCGGCGGCGATCACAGCGCTCGTCAGCGCGCGCGGCTCGACGGTACCCTCGTCAGGCAACCACAAAACGGCTCGTGCACGATGGCCCAGCGCAGTTTCCCACTTTCGAGCGGCGGTCAGGTCGAGAGGTTCGGCGCTGAGTCCCAATTGGCGACACTGTCGGACGCGGTCGTCGCGATCCGCTTCGCCGTCCACACCAGAAAAAACTTCCAGAGTCCCTTCGCGTGCATACGCCGCCGATTTCCCCGATTCCGATTCTACCTTCGCGACGAAATGCGGATAAAGTCGCAGACTCTCCGCTCCGAGCGGCGCCAGCGGGAAATCGCGAGGAGAATCGGGCGCCGGCGAAAGCATTCCTGCCGCCGCCCAAGACGCTTCGTGCCCGGGCTGCTGCCGGTCAAACACAACCACACGGAGTTTTTCGCCGGCCAACTCCAACGCGATGGACGCGCCAATCACGCCACCGCCCATGATCGCTACATCGAACGTCTTCACGCCGATATCCTAGCAGGAGTACAGCCAACGGGGAGGCACGAGGTCCGTCAATCCATTCGCAGCGACGCGGTTAGGACCAGCGCGTCTTCGATTGGCGCGCTATAGTAGCCGGGCCGCCGCCCGGTCACTCCAAACCCGTTGCGCTCGTAAAAGCGAATCGCTGCCAGATTCGAGATCCGAACCTCGAGAAAGGTCTTCTCGGCAGAGAAGGTCGAGCCCCACGCCGTCGCCGCACGAAGCAGCGCCGCGCCAATTCCCCTCCGCCGCGCCTCCGGTCGGACCGCGAAATTCAAGATCTCCAGATCACCGCCCACGCGCCGCGCCACAATAAAACCCGCTAGTTCGTGTCTCTGGGCGACCCATCCGGCCATGTCACCTTGGGCCACGCGCGCATAGTCGGGCACCGTCCAGCGTGCGATCTGGGGACACGCGGACTGTATCGACATGACTGCCGGGACGTCCCGCGCTTCCATGCTGCGGATGCTCAAGATTCCGTAGGTGCCTTCCACTGAAGCTCCGCGTCCGTTCGGCGCACGTAATTGGCATCCAGCTTTAGCGCATCGACCATTTCGCCGCGCAGCGCGCGTTGATATCCGAGTCGGCCGATATGCGGTGCCAGAATCGCCGAGGCCTGCTCCACTCGAACCGTGCCGTGAGCGCCACGCGCCGTCTCATTTCGAGACGTGAAGCCCTGAATCAGCTCCGGCGCAGGCGTGACAATTGCGTAATCGGACGACTCCAGATGTGCGTCGAGGGATATGAGGAACTCCTCAGGTGTCATCACGCACTCGTCGCCGTCGAGTGCCAATCGGCCATCGCCATCCGCTGCGACGAGTCGCCGGTAGACTCCGAAGTAAACTTGTCCGCGACGGGCATCGAGTACTGGGACTACCAGCGAGGCCTGCGAATGTGATTGTGCGGCAATAGCTTCCAGCGCGCTAACGGCAGCAATCGGCTTCCGAAAAACCTCTGACCAGCCCTTTGCAGCCGCAAGTCCCACGCGCAACCCCGTGAAAGATCCTGGGCCGGCGGCGACCGCGAACAAATCGAAGGCTTGGAGTCCGAGCGAAAGTTCTCCGAGCAGAAAATCGAGATGGCGAAACATCCGCGAAGAGTAGATTTCGTCCGTCCAGGTGGAAACCGTCCCGATCACTCGTTCATCGCGAAGGACTGCGAGGCTACCAGCAGGTGATGAAGTGTCCAGAGCAAGCGTGAGCACGTGCCCCATTATAGGGCAATCATGCTGCCAAACCCGCGTAAAAACGGCCTATCTATCGAATTTAATCGCTGTACGATTTAATGGGATTTGCTTGACGCCGTCGTTCGCGCGGGCCTAAGATTCATAGACGCAGTTCGGGGGAGGAACTCAGACTCATGGACTTCAAGCTAGGCGAAAAAGTCGTGTATCCGAACCACGGGGTAGGTCTTATCGAGCAGATCAGTTTCGGTTATGTGAATGGCAGATCGGAACGCTTTTACATGTTGCGGATTCTTTCGAGTGGCTTGAAGGTGATGGTCCCTCAGGCCAATATCGAAAGCGTGGGCCTGCGACCCATCATCCGCTCAACCCAAGCCGGCGCAGTTATTTCGTACCTCGAAAAAGGCCGCTCAGCATCTCACCACGATTGGAAACACCGTTTCAAAGAAAATTCGGACAAGATGCGCACCGGTTCGCTGATGGAAGTCGCTGCCGTTCTGAAGGGCCTCGTCGCCCTCAGCAGGACGAAGCCGCTCTCCTTCCGCGAAAAGAAAATGCTCGAACGCGCGAAATATCTTCTCGTGAGCGAGCTCGCCACCGTGCGCAACACAACCGAACAGACGGTGGAAGGCAACATTGTTCGCGCTTTGGCGAAAGCCAAGCTCCAGATGCCGGAAGCGACCGCGCTGCCGGACTAAGTTTCTCCATCTCTCTCTCGAATTGAACCGGGCACAATTCCAGGCGGATTGTGCCCGGTGTCGTTTTGAGGGGTTTCCGTCAGCGAGCGTTGCTCGCAGCAGAGTTCCTATCACGCCGCGTGTCCGTCCGGGCGAAGTTGACGCCGCTCTCCCCGCCGATTAGAATTTTGTTTAGGGATGATTTACAGGTATCCACGAGCTTGACAGTCCTGCAACAAAAGAGGCATCAGCAGATTTTGACCGATGTGGTGCGCGCCTACATCGAGACGGGCGAGCCTGTCTCCTCCCGCAGCGTCGTTACGCGCCATGTCGAGCCGCTTAGCTCCGCCACGGTCCGCAACGTGATGGCGGATCTCGAGGGCGAAGGCTTCCTCTACCAGCCGCACACGTCCGCCGGCCGCGTGCCCACCGCCGCGGCATACCGATTTTTTGTGGAGCAAGTGACGGCGCAGGCTACCGCTAGCCCCGAAGACCGCCAGTGGATTCGCCGCGAGCTTGCCACGGCACAAACGCCCGAAGCGGTGATGGAGCGAGCGAGCCATGTATTGGCGGCCGTTTCGCGCGGGCTCGGAATTTTCATTTCTCCACCGCTCGCCAGCAGCGTGGTTGAGCACCTTCGATTCTTGCTGGTGCCGGATAACCGCGTACTCGTCGTGCTCGTCACGGGCGGCGTGACTCGAGACAAACTTATCCATCCCGATCGTAATTTCCGGCAGGAGGATCTGGACCGCATCGCGTCGCATCTGAATCGGCACTACGTCGGCTGGACGCTGCGGCCATGCGCGCCGATCTCCGCGCGCAGGTCGAGCGTGACCGCGAGCAATACGGCCGCATCGCCGGCGACGCGCTGATGCTCTGCGACCCTGCCGTGCTGGGCGACATCACGGAGCGCAAAATCTACGTCGAAGGCGCAGCGCAAATGGCTTCCGCCGTCGAATTCACGAATCAGGAGCAGCTGCGCGAGCTCCTGGAAGCGATCGAGGAAAAAGACCGCCTGATCGCCTTGCTCAGCGGATGCATCGAGGCGCCCGAGCCGGTGCATGTCGAGCTGGGTCTCGACAAAATGTCGAACGCCGGCAAGCACCTTGCGCTGGTTTCGGCGTCCTACACGAATCGCGACCAGGTGCAGGGCGCGCTGGGAATTCTGGCGCCCATGCGGATGCATTATGAGCGCGTGATCACCGCCGTCGCGTTCATGGCGCAATTCTTTTCCGAAAATTCCGAAGAAACGAAAAACCCTTGAGCGAACACAAACAGAAAAAGTGGAATCTCGATCCGGCTCCGCCGGAAGATCAGGCGTCGGCTCCGGCAGTCCCGGAATTCATCGATCCTCCGGCCTCCGGCGACGAGCTCTCCAAGCTCCTCGCTGAAAAGCAGGAGCTGATGAACACCCTCGTCCGTCGTCAGGCGGACTTCGAAAACTACCGCAAGCGTGTCGAGAAAGAGCGCCATGCGGACCGCCATCGCGGCGTCGAATCGCTGATCGAGCACCTTCTGCCGGTCCTCGACGCGTTTGATCGCGCGCTCCAAGCGTCCGACGATCCGGCTTACGCCAACTATCGCAAGGGTTTCGAGCTGATTCGCAAGCAGCTCTGGGAAACTCTTTCCAAGCAAGGCCTCGTTCGCGTCGATTCCGTCGGCCAGGAGTTCAATCCGCACATGCATCATGCGATTGAGCGCGTCGAGACCACCGAACACGCAGACGGAACAGTAATCGGCGAAATGCAGCCGGGCTACATTTTCCACGAAAAAGTGCTGCGGCCAGCCATGGTCCGCGTGGCCAGCGCGCCCGAGCCGCATTCGGCGTCTGCGTCGAAGCGCGACAACTGAGCATCGAACAGGTCCCGGCCGTTCGCGCGGGCAGTTCACCCAGCTATCGAAGAGGAGATGAGTCGGTCGCATGGCAAATCAGACCCAGCTCGACTACTACGTGGTTCTCGGCGTGGAACGCGAAGCCTCCGGCGAGGTCATCAAGTCCGCGTATCGCAAGGCCGCTCTGAAATGGCATCCGGATCGCAATCCGGATAAGAAAGAAGAAGCCGAGCTGAATTTCCGCCAGGCGTCGGAAGCCTATAGCGTGCTTTCCGATCCGCAGAAACGGTCCATATACGATCGTTTCGGCCACGCAGGTCTCAGCGGCCGCGGCTTCGAGGGCGGCGGCATCAACGCCTCGATTTTCGAGGAGTTCAACGACATCCTGGGTGATCTGTTCGGCTTCGAGCAGGCCGGTGGCGGAGGCGGCAGGCGTGGTCGCGGCGCGCGGGGCCAGCGCGGCGCCGATCTGCGCTACGACATGTCCCTGAGTTTTGAAGAAGCCGCGGCCGGCGTGAACACGAAGATTCGCATGGTGCGGCGCGAAAATTGCGAAGCGTGCAAGGGAACCGGCGCGAAGCCCGGCAGCGGCATGGCTGCGTGCAAGACCTGCGGCGGTCGCGGGCAGATGTCCTATCAACAGGGATTTTTCTCCATCACCCGGACATGCCCGGCGTGCCAGGGCGCCGGCCAGGTGATCCGCGAGGCGTGCGAAACCTGCCGGGGCCAGGCGCGCATCGAGCGCGAGCGCATCCTCGAAGTCGGCGTCCCCGCCGGGGTCGATTCCGGAACGCGCCTGCGGATGTCGGGCCAGGGCGAACCCGGCGCAAACGGAGGTCCGGCCGGCGATCTCTACATTTTCCTCGAGGTGAAGGAGCATGCGTTCTTCGAGCGGCGCGGCGCTGATCTGTACTGCACAGTCCCGGTCAGCTTTCCGCAAGCGGCGCTCGGTGCGAAAATCAAAATTCCGACGCTCAAGGGCGAAGACGATCTCGAGTTGCCGGAAGGCACCCAGTCCGGCCAGATTTTCCGCCAGAAGGGCAAAGGACTCGCCAATCCCCACGGCGGCCGCGGCGATCTCTACGTCAACATCCGCGTGATCGTCCCGTCGAAGCTCTCGCGCGATCAGCGCCGCACCCTCGAGCAGCTGGGCCAGTCGATGAAAGTCGAAAATAAGCCGGTGGACCGCTCCGCCAGTTTCTTCGACAAAGTAAAAGACATCTTCGGCTAGCCCCCAGGCCATGCGCCGCCGCTTCTTCGTTGATCGCTTCGAATCCGATTCCGCAGTTCTTCGCGACGATGCTGCCGACCATCTCGGCCGCGTCCTTCGTGCCGAACCCGGCCAGCTTTACGAACTGAGCGACGGTCAGCACGTGTGGCTTGGCCGAGTCGAGCATGTCGTACTGTCGAAGCAGGGGAAAAGTCACGTCGAGTTTGCGTTGGTCGAGTCGATCGTTACGCCTGCGCCCCGCTCGCACATCGATCTGCTTCTCTCGCTGGTGAAGTTCGATCGGTTTGAATGGTGCCTTGAAAAAGCAACGGAGCTGGGCGTCAATACAATCGTTCCCTTGGCCGCGAGACGAACGGACAAGCCGCTCATTGCCGCGGCGGCTAAGCGCCAAGCACGCTGGGAAAGAATCCTCCTCGAGTCCGCTCAGCAATCGCGTCGGCTTCGCCCTCCCCGACTTGCGCCCACGATCGAGCCGAGCGAAGCGTTTGGCGCTTCATCGGCGGCCGTGACGATCCTTTTGTCAGAAAGGCTGGCATCTCCTTCGCTGCGATCGGTTCTAGCCGGTGTGGGCGGTCTGGCCGAGAAGTCTCCCGTCACCGTTTCGCTCGCTATCGGCCCCGAGGGCGGCTGGACGGAAGCAGAATTCGCCGCCGCCCAAGCCCGGGGATTCGCCGAAGCCTCACTCGGCGAAAACATTCTGCGCGCGGAAACGGCCGTCATCGCCGGATTGTCGATCCTGAGTTTCGCGCTTTCCAAGTGAGCCCCCAGGTCGACGAACGTACCTCGGCCGCCCGCTTTGCCTCCGCTTTCGCGCCATGATATAAATGTATTTGCATCGACATGCAGGACGAACCTCAAATCGGCTCGCCGGTATCGACTGAAAAGCCAACATTTCCGCCGTTGCGGCGGGAGCTGCGCAGTTGGACCCGCGATCTCGCCGTCGCGCTCGGCCTCGCGATCGTGATCATGATTTTTCTCTACCAGCCGGTGAAGGTCGAAGGCACCAGCATGAACCCGCTGCTCTCCGACCAGGAGCGCATCTTCATCAACAAATTTATCTACCGTTTCGAACCGATCGAGCGCGGCGACGTGGTCGTGTTCTGGTATCCTCTGGATCGCTCGAAGTCGTTCATCAAGCGCGTCGTGGGCTTGCCGGGCGAAACGGTTGAAATTCGGGCGGGCAATGTCTACGTGAACGGCAGGGAATTGCCGGACCAATTCGTTCCGTCCGGATATCTCGACGGCTCGAATTATCCGGCGCGGCGAATCCCGCAAGGCGAATATTTCGTCATGGGCGACCACCGTGACAGCTCGAACGATTCGCGCGTATTCGGCTCAGTCCCGCGCTCCTATATTTACGGCAAGGCCGTATTCGCGTACTGGCCGGTCGATCACTTTGGATCGCTCACTCCATCCTCAACCGTGAGCGCCGCATCGAAATGAAATCTGCTGGAGGACACACTGAACGAGGCCCTCTCAGGACGCGCGACTCTCGCGCTCGAGGACGGAAGAGTATTTAACGGCCGTGCGGCGGGCGCTCGTACCCGTCGTGGCGGCGAAGTCGTTTTCAATACCAGCCTTACTGGTTACCAGGAAGTCTTCACCGATCCGAGCTATTCGGGCCAGATTGTCTGCCTCACCTATCCGCATATCGGCAACGTCGGCACCAACCTCGACGACGAAGAATCGACCCGGCCCTATATCGAGGCCCTGATCGTTCGCGAATTCTCCGTACTCGCATCCAATTGGCGGTCGAGTGAAACCGCGCACCAGTATCTCGAACGCTACGGCGTCCCGGTGATCAGCGATATCGATACGCGCGCGCTGGTGCGCCACTTGCGCGAAGTCGGCGCGCTCCGAGGAATTCTGTCGACGGACGAAACACCCGTGGACCAGCTCATTTCCGAAGCCCGCGCTCTGCCGACCATGGCTGGTCTCGAGCTCGCCGGACGGGTGACCACGCCGAAAAGCTATCGTTGGATCCAGGGTTCGAATTCTCTCGCGGCGCCGATCGCTGGGGCCGCTGCCGCATCCCCGTCGGCTGCTGCCGCGAAGGGAAATGGTTCCGCGCCTGGCAAAAAAGCGACCTCGGCCCCGGACAGTGAGCGTTACAAGGTCGTTGCTTACGATTACGGCATTAAGCAAAACATCCTCCGCCTTTTCGTCGACCACGGCTGCGACGTGACTGTAGTCCCGGCAAAAACCTCCGCCGAAGAGGTCCTCGCTCTGAAGCCGAACGGAGTTTTTCTCTCGAACGGCCCCGGCGATCCCGAGCCGGTCACCTACGCCATCGAAAATATCCGCAAGCTGGCCGGCCGCGTCCCGATTTTCGGCATCTGTCTCGGCCACCAGCTGTGCGGACTCGCGCTGGGCGGCAAGACGTTCAAGCTAAAATTCGGCCATCACGGCTCGAACCATCCGGTGAAAAATCTGCGCACGCAAAGGGTCGAAATCACCGCCCAGAATCACGGCTTCTGCGTCGATCCCGAATCCCTGCCGTCAAGCGATGTCGAAATCACGCACGTCAATTTGAACGACCACACGAACGAAGGAATGCGCCATCGCTCGCTCCCGCTTTTCAGCGTGCAATATCATCCGGAAGCATCTCCGGGCCCGCACGACGCCCGCTACCTGTTCGACGATTTCATCGCCATGATGAGGGAATCCGCGCGATGAAGATCTTGGCCGGGCTCGTCGTCTCCACCATGACGGCGACGATGTCCCAAGGGTTGCCGCAACCGTCAGCCCAGATCGATTCGTGGCACACTGTTCAAAGGGTGTGTGGTGTGATCGAGCACATTTCGTATCTGTCGCAGAAACATTCAGCACAGCGACTCCAGAAATCACAGCCGTTTCGTCACCTGCACCTCAAGCTTTATGAAGCGTTGGGCGGAACAACCTGCTGCGACACTCTTCCCCTCGAGGGACAAGCGGTCACCGACGACGACGGCAAATACAACTTCCGTAAAATCGTGCCCGGAGCGTATTGGCTGGCCTTCGATTTTGACGGGCGCACGTACTCATATCCGCTACGATATGAGCCGATGAAGCATGCCGACTCGGATTGCGATGGGTTCTATTTGGGTTTCGACGAACACGCCGAGCCCGCGCTTCGTCGGGAAGTGGTAGTCGAGTAACCCATGCCCAAGCGCACCGACATCAAGAAAATCCTGATCATCGGTTCCGGCCCGATCGTCATCGGCCAGGCCTGCGAATTCGATTATTCCGGTACGCAGGCCTGCAAGGCCCTCCGTTCGGAGGGCTACGAGGTCATCCTCGTCAATTCCAATCCCGCGACGATCATGACCGACCCCGAAATCGCGGACCGCACCTACATCGAGCCGCTCGCAAAGGAATATCTCGAGGCCATCATCTCCGCCGAGCGGCCCGACGCGCTGCTTCCAACCGTGGGCGGTCAGACCGGCCTGAATCTCGCCGTCGAGCTCGCCGAAGCGGATATCCTCGAAAAATATGGCGTGAAATTAATCGGCGCGCAACTTCGCGCCATCAAAATCGCCGAGGACCGCCTGCTCTTCAAGGACGCCTGCCGCCGCATCGGCCTCGAGGTCCCGGCATCCGCCGTGGTCAACGAAATTCCCGAAGCCATCAAGCTCGCCGACGAGCTAGGCTATCCCGTCGTGATCCGCCCGTCGTTCACCCTCGGTGGCACCGGCGGGTCGATCGCGTACAACCGCGAGGAATTTGCCGACGCAATCGCCCGCGCCTTGGATGCCAGCCCGGTCCACCAGGCCTTGATCGAAGAATCCGTAATCGGGTGGAAAGAATTTGAACTCGAAGTGATGCGCGATCATCGCGACAACTTCGTGGTCATCTGCTCGATCGAAAATCTCGACCCGATGGGTATTCACACCGGAGACTCCATCACCGTCGCCCCTGCGCAGACGCTGACCGACAAGGAATATCAGCGTATGCGCGATGCGAGCGCCGCGATCATCCGCGAAGTGGGCGTCGAAACCGGCGGCTCGAACATTCAGTTCGGCGTCGATCCCGAAACCGGTCGCATGGTCGTGATCGAAATGAACCCGCGCGTCTCGCGCAGCTCCGCACTCGCCAGCAAAGCCACGGGTTTTCCCATCGCCAAAATCGCCGCGAAGCTGGCCGTAGGCATGACGCTTGACGAAATCCCCAACGACATCACGCGCAAGACGCCGTCGTGCTTCGAGCCAAGCATCGACTACGTTGTAGCTAAAATCCCGAAATTTCAGTTCGAAAAATTTCCCGGCACCGAAACTACCCTGACCACGCAGATGAAATCCGTCGGGGAAGTGATGGCCATCGGCCGGACGTTCCAGGAAGCACTCTGCAAGGCGATCCGCTCGCTGGAGCCCAGCACCGCTTGGCGCGCCCCGGCCGAGGTCAACACCGCGCTTCTGCGCGAGAAGCTCCACGTCCCAGGCCCCGACCGTATTCACTGGCTCTTCGAAGCCCTCGAGCGTGGCATGTCCTCTGAAGAGGTCTGCTCGCTGACCAAAATCGATCCGTGGTTCATCCGCCAGATGGTCGATATGGTCGCGCTCGATCGCCGCGTCGCCGCCAGCTCGCTCCGCGGAGTTTCGCAAGAGCTGCTGCTCGAATCCAAACGCAGCGGCGCCAGCGACGAAGAGCTCGCGAAATTGTGGAACGTGAAATCCGCCTCAGTCCGCGCACGTCGCCACGAACTCGGCGTCATCCCCGTCTTCAAGCGCGTCGATACCTGCGCCGCGGAGTTCGAATCCTTCACGCCATACCTCTACTCAACGTACGAACAGGAAGACGAATCCGGCGCGCTGGACCGTCCGAAAATCGTAATCCTCGGCAGCGGTCCCAGCCGCATCGGACAGGGAATCGAATTCGATTACTGCTGCTGCCACGCGGCGCTCGCTCTCAAGGAAGACGGCTTCGAAACCGTAATGGTGAATTGCAATCCGGAAACCGTCTCGACGGACTACGACACCTCCGACCGCCTCTATTTCGAGCCGCTCACGCTCGAAGACGTTCTCGCCGTGCTCGAGCGCGAAAATCCGCAGGGAGTAATTGTGCAGTTCGGCGGTCAAACCCCGCTGAACCTGGCGCTCGAGCTGAAGCGCAACCGCGCGAAAATCATCGGCACCGATCCTGAATCGATCGACCTGGCGGAAGATCGCCGCCGCTTCGGCGCACTGCTCGCCGAACTGAATATTCCCCAGCCACGCGGAGGCACTGCATTCGCCCCTCAAGAAGCGGTCGTCGCGGCCTCTGAAATCGGCCTGCCGGTCCTCGTGCGACCCAGCTACGTACTCGGCGGCCGCGCCATGGTCATCGCGTATGATCTGAAAACCGTCGAAGAATACGTCACCCAAGCCGCGCAAATCGGCGGAATGACTGATCCCAAGCGCCCCATCCTGATCGATCAGTTCCTTGAGGACGCCACCGAAGTCGACGTCGACGCACTCGCCGACGGCGAAGACGTTGTCATCGGCGGCATCATGGAGCACATCGAAGAAGCCGGCATCCACTCCGGCGATTCGTCCTGCGTACTGCCGTCGGTCACGCTGAAGCCCGAAGTCCTCGCGCAAATCCGCGACTACACCGTTCGTCTCGCGCGCGCCCTGCGCGTCGTCGGTTTGATGAATGTGCAATACGCGATTCAGCACGACACGGTCTACGTCCTCGAAGTCAACCCGCGCGCCTCGCGCACGATTCCATACGTCAGCAAGGCCACGGGCGTTCCGCTTGCGAAAGTCGCGGCGCGGCTGATGACCGGTCGCAAGCTGAGGGATCTGCATCTGCCGATCGTCGACTTCGACGGAGTCAAAGAGCTCGCCGTCCGCGATTTCTACGCCGTCAAGTCGCCCGTCTTTCCGTTTAGCAAATTCCGGGGCGTCGATACGATTCTCGGCCCCGAAATGCGCTCCACCGGCGAGGTCATGGGCATCTCGTCAACCTTCGGTTTGGCGTTCGCCAAGGCGCAGCTCGCCGCCGGTCAGCGGCTGCCTCTTTCAGGCGTCGTTTTCGTCAGCGTCAACGACCACGACAAAAAGCATGTCGCCGCCGTCGTCAAAGATCTCGCGGCCGCCGGACTCCGCATCACTGCCACGCGCGGCACGGCCGCCGCTCTCACCCGCGCCGGCATCGAAATCGACGCAGTTTACAAAGTGAACGAAGGCCGTCCGAACATCGTTGATCTGATCAAGACGGGCAAGGTAAACCTGGTCATCAACACGCCGCTCGGCCGCGAATCCTTCTACGACGAAAAATCCATCCGCCGCGCCGCCGTCCGTTACAACGTCCCGTGCATCACCACGCTGTCCGCCGCCAGCGCCGCCGCGCGCGGCATTCGCGCCATGGCCGGGCACGCTCCTGACGTCGCCGCCCTCCAGGATCTCCATCGCCGAAAATCCGCTGCCTCCTCAGCCAAGGATTAGTCGGGTCGAATCCTACCCCGAGCCGAATCATCCAATGTGTACTGTGCGGAAACTCGGGCCCCAAGAATTCGAGCAGCGCAAGAGTCTGGCCTCGCACCATGCAAGATGGGGCGACTCGCCGCCGCTGTACGCCGTCCCTAGCCGGGACGCGTTGGGTCACGCCACGGAGCCTGAAAAGGGGCGCAGTTGCTGGAGTCCCGGGGCGCATGTATCATGAGCCTCGCGATGCAGTCGCACTGTATCCCGTACCGCGAAATTCCGCACACAGCCAAGCTTTTTAACACCTACCTCGAAGATTTCTCGCGCGTTTCCGCTTTCTATGCTCATCCGCCAACGGCCTCGGGCATCGACGCGGCAGCCCGGGAAGTAACACTGGATCCCGGCGTTCGACGAGTCGTGGTCGAAGTCCTGCGTGAACAGAACACGCGCTTCTCGCCTCAAGGTGAGCTCGACGCCGCAACGGCGCGCAACCTCGACCGCCTCGCCTCGGGAGCCGTAGCCGTTGTCACCGGCCAACAAGTCGGCCTTTTCTCCGGCCCGGCCTACACGACCTACAAAGCGCTCTCCGCCGTCCGCTGCGCCGAAGAAACCACCCGCCGCGGCATCGACGCCGTGCCCGTTTTCTGGCTCGCCAGCGAAGACCACGACCTCGCGGAGGTTAATCACACATTCTGGAACACCCGTAACGGCCTTTCTCGCTATGAACTCCCCGCTGAAGAATCCGGCCGCCGCGTGGGCGAAATCGTTCTTGGTGACGCGATCGAGCCGCTCGTAGCCGACGCCGTGCAAGCTCTCGAAGGCCCGTTTGCCGAGCGGGTGGCGATCGCGCTCCGCGAAACCTACACACGGAGCGAAACGTACAGCTCGGCATTCGGAAAGCTAATGGCGCGACTGCTCGCCGGCCGTGGCATCATCTTTCTCGATCAACTCGACGCCCGATTCCACCGCCTGTCTATTCCGCATTTCCATAAGAGCTCGCAACGCGCGGAGCTTTGGAGGGATTCGCTGCTCGCCCGAACGAAGGAACTCGAGGTGGCGGGGTACCATTCGCAGGTCAAGGTTGCGCACGAAACAACGCTTCTTTTCTGGAGCAAGTCGGGCCGGCGCGAACCGGTCCGCTCCAAGAACGGGAATTTCGTCGTCGGCGATTCTGAAATAACTTCCGGGCAACTCCTTGACGCGATTTCGCGCCAGCCCGAGCAGTTCTCGCCCAGCGCACTTCTGCGCCCGGCAATTCAGGATTCGTTGCTTCCCACGGCGGCCTATATCGGCGGCCCCGCCGAAATCGCCTACATGGCGCAGGCCCAGATTGTCTACCAGGCCTGCGGCGTGAAGATGCCGGCGGTTCTATCGCGTGCCAGCTTCACGATCATCGATCAACCGATCCAGCGGTTTCTCGCGCACTACGGCCTCGATATCCGCGATCTTTTTGCCGGCCCGCAGCATCTCCGCGGAAAAATGGAACAGAAATCCCTTCCAGCCGGCCTCTCGACGCAATTCGAGGAAACCGAGTCCTCGCTCCGCGCCATCATGAACGCCTACGAAGAGCCGCTGACCCGGCTCGATTCCACGCTGATCGAAGCGCTGCGATCGTCCGAGCGCAAAATGTTGCATCAGATCGAGCAGCTCAAAGGAAAAGTGGCCCGCGCCGAAAATTTCCGCTCGGGAGTGCTCGACCGCAAGGAGCGCATTCTGATCGATTCACTGTACCCCAGCGGTGGCCTGCAGGAGCGTACGCACTGCGTTCTTCCTCTCATTGCCTCGCTCGGTCCGGAATTCCTCGACGAGCTCACAACCCTGGCAGCAACTGCCGGCGCCCCCGGGAGTCGTTCCTGCTCGACCGAGCATCAGGTCCTCTCGCTCTGATATGGACGAACCTGTCAAATACATTCGCGTGTTGGTTTGCGCTGTTCTTTTCTAGCCAGTGGGACGCGGTGCGGGGGCGGCCGAGGCGGTCATCGCGACGGTTGGCTTCCGGTCGATTCGGGATAAGGCCCAAGGATCGAACTTCACCGTGGGGCTCCGCCACCGCGACAGCAATCGTCTCGGCATGGGCATCCAGACCAACAAATCGTATTTTACTCATTGGACCGACTGTCCTTTCGCTTGCGGCTCTGCGCCGTTAGTCTCCTACGACTCACAGCGTAATCCGCGCACCGCGAAATGGAGGTCGGTCTTTTATTTTCCATGGCACGGCCGACCGAACTTGAGTCGGTACGTCCATGATGACTAGTTCCCGTTTTCTGCGCCCAGTGCGTCTGTGCAGCGGTTTTGTGTTGCCTTCCGAACTCAACTCTTAGCGCTCAACTTGCCTTTCTGCGCGTGTTAAAATGCCGGCTCGTTCATTCGGAGCTTCGCACGGGGGACGCACACGATGAAAGTCACGCCAGGAAAACAAAAGGGCCTCAAGGCCGTATCGAATTCTCGCGACGTGATCGCCGCGGCAGCCATGGACCAGCGCGGCTCGCTAAAAAGCGCCATCGCCAAAGAAAGAGGCGGCGACAAGAACGCCGTAACCTCGCAGATGCTCGAGGAATTCAAGACCGCCGTCGTGAAGGTTCTCACGCCGCACGCCAGCGCCATTCTCCTCGATCCCGAATACGGCCTGCCCGCTGCACTGGCGCGCGCGAAAAACGCCGGTCTGCTGCTCGCTTATGAAAACAGCGGCTATGACAACACGCGTCCCGGCCGCCTGCCCGATCTTCTGGATATCTGGTCCGTCCGCCGCCTCGTAGCCGCGGGCGCAGACTGCGTCAAGATTTTGCTCTACTACACGCCCTTTGACCCGCCCGCGATCAACGAGCACAAGCACGCATGGGTCGAGCGCATAGGCTCGGAATGCGTTGCTGTCGACGTGCCATTTTTCCTCGAGCTCGTCGGCTACGAAGAGGGCGGCGACGAAAAGGGAATTGGCTTTGCCCGCAAGAAACCGGACATCGTCGCAAAAAGCATGGCCGAATTTTCGAAGCCTCAGTACGGGGTGGATGTTCTGAAGGTAGAAGTTCCTATAAACATGGCCTTCGTCGCCGGCACCAGGTCATGCAAGGGCGAATCCGCCTACACCCGCGACCAGGCCAAGGAGCTTTTCCTGAAGGCCGCACAGTCCGCGAAGCTCCCGTTCATCTATCTCTCCGCGGGAGTAAGCAACGACGTCTTTACCGAGACGCTTGAGCTGGCAGCCGAATCCGGCGTGAAATTTTCAGGAGTTCTCTGCGGCCGCGCCACCTGGAAGGACGCAATCCCGGTGTACGCGAAGCAAGGCGTGAAAGCCCTCGAGGACTGGCTAGCCGATCAAGGCGTGAAAAACATCAACAACGTAAATGACCGTCTGAAGGCCGCAACGCCCTGGTCGGCGTCGTAGTCGCGGCAACGAGGATTTCGGCGGTTTACTGCTTCCCGCACAGCGTCTCAACCTGAGTCTCCATGTCGGGATCCAACATCAGGCCCCGTCGCGACCTCGCCGAACAAATCTGGCTCGCGCTCAATCCCAGGGCCCCGCGCAAATCCGCTCCCTCCAGGCTCGTTCCGGTCAAAACCGCGCCATTCAATACCGTCCCGGTCAATTGAGCCCCGCCGAGGTTCGCCCCCTCGAGGTCCGCATCGATCAGAATCGCACTCTCTAGTTCCGCCCCACCCAGGTCCGTTCCCGAGAACCGCGCCGACCACAAATACGCATTCCGCAGATCGGCGTGATCCATGTGTGCGCCCACAAAATAGGCTTCCCGCAAGTCCGCCTTCTCGAGCACCGCACGCGTCAGCGTAGCTCCGAGCGCCCTGGCCGTATAAAGACTCGCTTGATCCATCCGCGCATCCACCAGCACCGTGTTTTCCAGCGAAGTATAGGAGAGATTCGCCCCGCGCAAATCGGCCCGCCGCAGGTCCGCCCCGTCCAGATTCGACCGGTCCAGATTCGCATGGTTCATTTGCGCGTGATCCATAATCGCGTATCGCATGTTGCTCTGGCCCAGGTCCGCCCCGCGCAAATCCGCCTCGGACAAAAACGCTCCCTGAAAATCCGCCTGGAAAAGGTGCGCGTTCGCGAAAAACGCTCCGTAGGCTTGCGCATAGCGAAACTTGGCGTTATTCGCGCGGAGCCCGTCGACGGATCCGATCTGCTCATCGGATCCGTTCCATCCCGCCGGCCGCTGCGAAATCGAAGCCTCCGTGAGATCGGCGTATGGATCGTAAGCCAACCACCAGAAGGCGTCCGGCACCCACCGTCGAATGTTCGTCAATCCGTACTGTGGCGCGCGCGGGCGATCGTGTGGCACGCCGAAGATCACGCCGCCCGACATCAAAAGCAGCACAACGCCCAGCGTTGCGCTCCCGGTAATCGGATGGATCGCCCTTACCCTGGCCATCGCTCGATTCGCCCACTTGTTCTCGAGCGCCCATCGCTCCTGCGGGCGTCCCACTTTCAACGTCGCGTACGTCGCCATGCCCGCCGCCACGGTCGCCAGCAGCGCCTGCAAAATCGTCCCGTGGATTTCCTGCCGCGTTAGATAACGCATCCAGTAAAGGAGCAATGTCATCGGTACGATCCAGTATGCCGCGGCCATGGAGGCGCTTTTTTCCACCAGCCGCGTCGATGAAAGATCGGGATTCATCCATCGGAAATGCGTTCGCAGCAGCCCCGAAATAATCCCCGGCCCACTGTCCCCCAGGGTGTGCCCGTCCGGAAAGATCGCCGGCAATTCCACCACCGCGTCCCACAATCGTTGCAGATGAAAATGAAACAGCACGTAAAGCACGAAAATCCCTACCGGCACGATCAAATAAGATTCTGCCGTAGGCAGCGCAGCCGCGGCCGCATGCGAATGAAGGAAAGGAATGATCGCCGAATCCGTCAACAATTGAGCGTCGCGGGTCTTCGCGATCAGCAGCCACGAAGCCACGCTCGCCGCCGTCATCATCCAGAAATACCGGAAGGCGTTTTTCGACTCGCGCGCGAACGCCGTGACCGCGTCAAACTCCATCAGATGCGGCGCCAGCAACGCATCGCGCAAGTTCGCTCCGGCGAATTGCCGCGGCACCAGTCCCATCGCCGTTTCCAACGATGCGCCCTCCAGGTTAGCGCCCTCCAGATTCGCGCCGACCAGGCACGCTTCCTCCAGGTCCGCGCGCACCAGACACGCATCGCGCAAATCCGCCAGCAGCAAATCCGATGCCCGCAAATTGGCATCGTGCATGTCCGCGAGCCGCAGATTTACGCTGATCAGATCGGACGCCTCCAGCTCGGCACCCGAAAGATCCGCTCGCTGCCCCGTCTGGCCGTGCGATTCCACCCACTCCGCATGGCTCGCAAGTTTCTCGTCGAACGCCCAATCCTTGTAAAGCCTCTGCGGCTCAACGAGCGGGACGGGTTTCTCTGTCGCAGCCGGTTCCGTTTCCGCACGTACGTGGTGGAGTTCTGAATCGTGATCTAGCGACGCACTTACGTGGTCTGCGTCGCTCGCTTCCGTTGCGGCAACAGAAGCGAAAGCAGGAGTCGTAACACTCTCGCGTTCGATGGAACGAGCCGTTTCGCCCTCGCTCGGATCAATTTGACCGCGACCCTGGAAGCCAGAACTGGAGTCGTTCTCGTCAATTGCGCTCACGAAAGAAGCGGGCACTCGCTCGCCCGCCTCGGCATCTCTCAACTCATCAGCGGCATGATTCGTGGCAGCGACGGTTACCTCGACGGGAGATTTGCAGGCGACTTCGTCGAAGTCCTCAAGTTCAACCGGGCCTTCGTCCTCGACATCTGCTGACTCGGACGCCGCTGCGCTCCCAACCGCGTCCTCTTTGAAAAAAGAATCCTCGCGAACGTCGACGCCAGTTTCACCCTGAGAAAACAGCTTCTCAAGCTCTTCTGCGGCCGGCGGCAATTGTTCGGCGGGAATCCTTTCCAGCTGCACTTCCGGCGAAGCTTCCTCACTCGCAGCCGTCGCAGAAGGAAGCATGGGTATTTCGGCCAACACAAACGAATCGCTCGAAATCTGGGTCGAGGCCACAGCTTCAGGCTCCACCTCGATTTCCGGAGCAAGGGCGGCGATCGGCTCGCTTGCAATCGCCGCTGCCGGTTCGCTCGCTTGCTCGACCGGCGCAGCAGGTTCAATCGCGTTAGTTTCGGAAACAGTTTCTTTCAGGGCACGCTTGGGCCGGAACAATCGCGCTAGGAAACCCTGTTTCTTGGGCGCGATCCGAGCCGCAGCAACCGCTCTGTCGTCGGGAACCTGCGGAAGGCCTGTCGAAATCCCTGCTTTTTCAGCCGCGCCAGCTTCGGCCGCGGGAGCATCGGCAAAAAGCTCCGCCAGCGCATCCGCCGCAGGTGGCAGCTTACTGGCATCAATCAATCCGACATGCGATTCGGCCGGATGGCCCGCAGTATTCGCACTCGTCTCGACGACTTCCGTCACCGCTGCGCTCGCTGACTCAAGGCCAGTAACCGTGCCACCCCCGACAGTCGCGGCAGCTTCGGCCACAGCGCCTTCGGGCGCCTCCAAGACAGGCTTCGGGCGCTCTTCTTCCTCCACCGTTGAAAACAGTCGTTGAAACATCGGCACCATCGCGAGACCCGTCCCGCCTCGAAAGTAAATGAAGAACGCCCCTGCGAAATCAGCCGGCCGCGCGCCTGAAACACGCCGCGGCCCCTCGCCGGGGAGCGAAATAAGTGCTGTTCGAAATCCCCGTACGACTAAATTCTACCCTCCGCCAGCATACTGCGGAGATTCGTCTGCGCCCCCCTGTCCACAAGTGCAATAGCCGTACAGCTGTTCAGAAGTACCGTCGGGCGATCTCCGGCTGGCGTTTTTCTGCCCAACCGGCAAGCGCAAAACTGACGGGCCTCGGTGTTTAGCTATTCCTGACCATCTCAGGTGGTCAGTCGGTAGGTGCACCCGACCTCGCTAGCAGCCTCGACGGTGGTTCCACCGGCCACCTTTGTGATATGAAAGGGGCCGCCTTTCGGCCAATCCAGGCCCGGTAATCAAAAGGAGCGGCAAGCAATGCCGTCGTTGGTTCTCCCCCCAAACGTGAACGAAAAAACCTTCCAGAAAGCGCTCGACGGCTTCGCCGGCGTAGTCGGCCGTCAATGGGTTCTGGCCACGGACGAAGACCGCTACACCTACATGGACATCTACGCTCCCGGTGACGCCGATCAACACACCCCCAGCGCCGCGGTAGGACCGTCCTCTGCGGAAGAAGTCCAGGCCATCGTCCGCCTCGCGAACGAATACAAAATCCCGCTCTGGCCTATTTCCCGGGGAAAGAATCTCGGCTACGGCGCCGCCGCTCCCAACATGCCCGGCACGGTCGTCCTCGACCTCGGCCGCATGAAGCGCATCATCGAAGTCAACGAGCGCTATGGCTACTGCCTCATTGAGCCTGGCGTCGGCTTCTTCGATCTCTTCGCGCACTTACAGGAAAACAAAATCCCGCTCTGGATGTCGGTTCCGGCCAACGCCTGGGGCAGCGTCGTCGGCAACGCCCTGGAGCGCGGCTACGGCTACACGCCCTACGGTGAGAACACGAAAAACATCTGCGGCATGGAAATCGTCCTGCCGAATGGCGAGATGGTCCGCACCGGCACCGGCGCCATGTCCAACAGCCCCAACTGGCATCTGTTCAAGTACGGCTTCGGCCCCTCGTGGGACCAGGTTTTCGTCCAGTCCAATTACGGCGTTGTCACCAAGATGGGCATGTGGCTGATGCCCGAGCCTGAGGCGACTCTCGGCTTGAATATGCAGCTCCCGGATCCCGACGACATCGGCTGGGCCATCGACGCCCTCCAGCCGCTGCGCTTGAATGGGGTCCTGCAGCAGAACCCCAGCATCGGAAATTCGCTGCGCGTAGTCGCCACCCGGTCGCCGCGCAGCCAGTGGTACGACGGCGATGGCGCGCTGCCTGACGACGTTCTGCGATCCATCCTCGACAAATGGAATCTCGGCTGGTGGGGAGTCAACCTCAGGCTCTTCGGCTACGATGAGGTCAACGAAGCCAATGCCAGATTGATTAAAGCCGCTTTCGCAAAACACACCAAGCAGGAATTCGAAGTTGTGAAATGGCGTCGCGGCGATCCCATCGAAAATTCCGGCGCTGGCGTTCCCACCACCAACCCGCTTCAGATCATCAACTGGCGGGGAGGTCGCGGCGGTCATCTCGGGTTCTCGCCGGTCCTGCCTGCTGGCGGGGAACATGTCCTCAAACAGTTCCACAGCACCAAGAAGCGCTACGAAGAAATTGGCGTCGACTACTACGGCTCTTTCACCCTTTTCGATCGCTACGCCATCAACGTCAACATGATGGTCTACGATCGCGACGACAAGGCGCTGACGGATAAAGTTCGCAATCTATTCACAGTCCTCGTTGCCGACGCCGCCAAGGAAGGTTACAGCGAATATCGCACACACATTTCCTTCATGGACGATGTCGCGCTCAGCTTCGATTACAACAATCACGCACTCCGCCGCCTCAACGAAACCGTCAAGGACGCTCTCGACCCCAACGGCATTCTCGCGCCGGGCAAACAGGGCATTTGGCCCAAGGTCTATCGCGGGAGCCGCGCATGATCGCGCGATCCCCGCTCGGCGCCATCGCCCCGTACCTCAGCTTTGCCGGGCTGATGACTCTGGCCATCTCGATCGGCCTCGGCCATCCCCGCGCCGCGCAATCGAAACCCGCCGGCGATTCCGCGCAGAATTACGGGGAGGGTGAAAAACTCTTCCACGCACGCTGCGGGTATTGCCATCTCGCGGGAGGCACTGGCACGATCATGCTGGGCCGCCGCCTGGGCAAGGATCGCGCTCTGCTTGGCGAACGCACGGACCTCACGGTCGACTACGTGAAGAAGATCACGCGCGTGGGCATCAACGGGATGCCGCCTCACACGCGCATCGAAGTTCCCGATAGCGAGCTCGATCTGATCGCCGCCTTCATCGCGCGCCCGGCATCCGCACGCACGCAAACTCCATCCGCCGCAGGGAGCCAGCCATGAACCGACGCGATTTTCTGAAAAACGCCGGCGCCGCCATCGTGCCTGCAGCCTTGCCCGGCGCGATGTGGACTTCGGCATCGACCCCGGCGCATCAAGAGACTGCGCGCGTCTCCGCGCCCGGCCCGACGCCGATTACCGCGGTCATCTTCGACGAGCGCTACGCGGATTGCCGCGCATTCGCCGAAGCGCTCGGGCGCTGCGGCGCCAAGCCCTTCGCCACGAGTCAAGATGCGGTCCAACTCTGGTACGGCCCGCTCCGCGCCCATCTCGACAAAAAACCTGGCCGCGTGGCAGGTTTGGCGACCTACGCCGATTTCTCTTCATCCTGGGCCTGCAGCAGGGAACTGAGCTATGTAATTCGCTTCGAAGGCGAACACGACGGACGCCGCTCCCGCACGACTCTCGCCCACCGTCTGCGTACCCGCGGCGACGACGCCGAAATCGCAGCCTCCTTTGCAAACGAGTCCTGGCCCACGCAACTAGCCGAAGTCCTGGCCCGTCTGCCCGAATCAGCCGAAACCGAAATTGTGGCCCCGCGCTCGAGCACAGCGACGACGCCGCGCACAAGCGGCCACCCGGGCTACTTAAGCTCTTGGCTTCTAGCTAGAGTGTAGGGGCGTGCGCCACGGCAGGCCAGGGCCTGCGCCAAAGCCTGGCCATGCGTCGCTCTGGGGGATGCCGGCACATCTCAAAATCGAATGACCTCCTCCGCCCAACCCGCCCCAACCCAACTCGACTCCCTCTGGAAATTCGGCGGCCTGACCCCGTCGCGTCTGACGCTCAACGTATTCCACTCCGTCTCAACCGACGATCTCCTGGACCGCGCTTCAGGCCTCGCATTCGACTTTGTCCTCGCCTTCTTCCCGTTGATGCTCTTCATCCTGGCGGTATTCGGCCTATTCGCCGCGCGTGGCTCCGCCCAGTTCGACAATCTGATCTCCTACTTCACCGATTTCCTTCCGCCGTCAGCTTCGCAACTCGTCGCCGTGATTCTCGACGAGCTATCCCGCAACAGTGGTGGCGGAAAACTTACGTTGGGAATCGTCGCCGGCGTCTGGTTCGCCTCCGGAGGCGTCAGCTCCATGATTTCCACGCTCAACGTAATCTATCGCGTCCGCGAAGCGCGTTCCTGGCTGCGCATTCGCGCCACAGCGCTGGGTCTCACGCTGGTCATCGCCGTCCTGCTTCTATCTGCGCTCGTGATGGTGCTGCTGGGCAATTACATCGCGGACTGGTTCGCGTCTGAATTCGCGCGCGGCTCCGTGGTGCTGGTCGCATGGCAAGCCTTGCGCTGGCCTGCTGCCGCGTTCTTCGTCCTGCTCTCGTTCTCGCTTGTCTATTACGTCGGCCCCAATCTTGAATATCACCGCCGCCATTGGATTACGCCCGGTTCGCTCTTCGGCATGCTGCTGTGGCTGGCCTCGTCCGTCATCCTGCGCGTCTATCTCCATTTCTTCAATACCTACAGCACCACATACGGTTCGTTGGGCGCCGTAATGATCCTCCTGCTCTGGCTTTATGTAACGAGTCTTGCGTTCTTGATCGGCGGCGAAATCAACGCCGAAATCGAGCGCGCCGCAGCGGTCGTATTGCCGAGCTCCTGATTGGCGCATCTGGATCCACAGCGCGCACCGGTTGCCTACGCTTTCAGCCCAAGGTAATCTCACTTGCACGAATCGACGGAGGAGTAATGAAAAAGTCCGTGCTCCTTGCTGCTGCGCTATTATCCCTGATCGCCCTGGCGCTGCCAGCACGCGGCCAACAAGCGAAAGCAACAGACTATCCTCCACCCAAACCGGCGTTCCCAGGCCAGACCGGCGCCCCCGCTCCGCAGAAAGCATCGCCTCCTCTAAAAGTCGACACCGTCGTGACCCGCCTGAACAATCCCTGGGGCATGACCCAACTTCCCGGCGGCGAGATCCTCGTCACCGAACGCACCGGCGAAATGCGTCTTGTCAATAAGGACGGCCTCCTCTTCCCGCCGCTCGCCGGACTTCCCGGCGTAAAGGCAATCGGCGCCGGCGGCCTGCACGACGTGGTAGCCGACCCGAACTTCGTCCAGAATCGCCTCGTATACTTCACCTATTTCGCGCCGCCTCCGGGAGAGGCTCCCGCCGTCTGGCCTGGCTCCTACTACGGAAAGCAGGTGAATCTCCCGCTCGCCGAGCGTCGCGCCCATTCGATCGGCACCGAGCGCGCCGCCCGTGCTCGCCTGAGCGACGACGAAAAGCGCCTTGAGAACGTCCAAATCCTCGTCGAGGGTCTTGAGCGCCGCCTCGCCTTCGCTCCCGACGGCACTCTCTTCGTCAGCGGTGCCGACCGCTCGTTGCTTTACGACGCGAAGGGCGATCCCGCCGATCACCAGGTCAACGATCCCGACGTCCTCCGTAATTTCACGGGAAGAATCGCGCGCATCAATCCCGACGGTTCGATCCCCAAGGACAATCCGTTCGTCGCTCTAGCAACCGTTCTCCCCGAAACCTATTCCTACGGCCATCGCGATCCCGAAGGCCTGGCGATCAATCCCGCAACCGGAGAGCTCTGGCAGGACGAGCACGGTCCCATGGGCGGCGACGAGATCAACATTATCCGCGCCGGAAAAAACTACGGCTGGCCTAATGTTTCCTACGGCCGCCAATATTCCGGCGACGTGGTCGGCAATGGCGCTCAGGTAAAGGACGGCACCGAGCAGCCGGTTTACTATTGGTATCCGGACATCGGCCCCAGCGGAATGATGTTCTACACGGGAGACATGTTCCCCGACTGGAAGGGAAATCTCTTCATCGGCGCGCTCTACGGAAAATTCCTGATCCGGCTGGTTCTCGACGGCAACCATGTAATCGCTGAAGAACACTTGCTCACTGACTTGGGCCAGCGCATCCGCGAAGTCCAACAAGCCGCCGACGGCTCACTTCTGGTCCTAACCGACGCGGGAAACATCGTCCGCCTAACCCCGAAAAAATAAGCTCAGCGGTCTTCAGCCGCTGAGGTGAATGCGGACTATCGGGCAGCCCGCACTGTCGTAGCCTTCGTGCCGTTCGGTTCAAATTCGAATCGCACAACCCAATCGCTCGGAGTCGGTTGCCCATCCGCGGTCGGCGGCACAAATTCCCACGCGCGCGCCGCTCTCTCCGCGAGTCCCGCAAAATACTTGCTCGGCCCGGCTGATTCCAGATCGGCGCCCACAACTTTTCCCGTCGCATCCACCTGAACGCGCACGCCGACGCGCACCGTCCCCTGAATGGTCGCACTCGCCCTGGCCGGCACGTCAGGCAACACCTGGCGCGCTACACCGCCGCCAACAGCCTTCTTCATCGCTGCCGCTGGCGCAGGAGCCGGAGCTGCTGCTGGAGCGGGAGCGTCGGTAGGCGCGGGAGTCGTCGCGGCGACCGGCTCGCGGGAGCTCGAGTTCGCCGGTGCGTTCGATTCAGCCCGCGCCGGTTGCGGCTGAGCGTCCGCCGCAACCACCTTCGCATCGGGCTCCACGTCCACAGCAGAGCCTCGGCTGGAAACCCTATACATCGCAAACGCACCAACCACGACGAGGGCGACGATCGCCGCTGCACGCCACGTAAATCTCCATCCGGGGTTTTCCGCGCGAGGATTCGGTCGCAGGGTCGAAGCCGCTGGTTTCGCCACAGGCCTCGCAGACAGGGCCGCTGGCACAGGCACAGGCTGCGCAGCAGGTTTCGGCGCGGCTGGTGGAGGAGGCTCAGCCGCTCGCATCGGGGCTGGCGCGGGCGCAACAGCTTTGGCCGCCACGGGCTGCTGCTTCCCCAGGGGAGCCGCATCCGGATTCAGCCGTGCTGCAATAGCCCCCAACGAACACCGCTGCTGCGGATCGCGGCGCAGACATTGCTTCGCGATATCGCCAAAAGGCGCGGGCATCCGCGGCAGCCGCGGCTCTTCTTGCCCCTTGAATTCCCACTCCGGCCGTCTCTGTGTCAGCACCTCGACCAGCGTCACGCCCAGTGACCACACATCCCCCGCCGCCGAAGGCCCGCGCGTCCCTACTTCCGGCGCATCATACGCGGTCGGCCTGCCCCGGCCGATCGCAGGATTGCGTGCTACACAAATTCCATCACTCGAAATCTTCAAGTGCTCGCCCGCCGCCATAATGTTCGACGGCTTTATGTGGCCGTGTACCAGACCCTTGCCGTGCAGATACGCCAGTGCCTCCAGCGTCGGCCGCAACATCTCTCCGGCCTCGACCGCCGTCAGGGGCCGGACCGGCACCACCTGCGAGAGATCTTCGTCGGCGCACTCCATCACCGCGTACAACATGCGCGCTCCGCCAAGCTCGCACCGTCCCGTCTGAAACACGCGCAGCAAATGAGGATGCGCCAGCTTCGCCGCCTGATCCCACCTCGCCATCTGCGCGTCCGCTATTTCTGGATCGGCCACAAGAAACTTGATCGCGCACTTGTGCCGCTCGGGCCCGCCGGATTCCGTCAGAAACACCGGCCCACGCTCGGACCCGCCCAGATACTGGCGCAACGGATAGCGACCGTCGGCGACCTGTCCTTCCCATTGTTTCCAGACGTCGTTCATCGTGTTTGTCTGCCCCATCGCGCGAGTGTCAGCCTGTAACACGGTGCCTCCTGCGAATCTCGATGATGGTCCAAGAGACTGAGGCGGCGCCGGGCTGGGGCATTCGCCGGCTGCAATTCCAAAACCTTTCCGGATGCCTGAGCGCAGCGGAAAGTTACCCGGAAAGATAGTCCGATTCGGCCCGAAATGCAAAAATTCGCTTGCCCAAAACGCCAAGCCGGGCGCTATTGCGGTTTTCGCCGAAAAACCGATTCATCCTTCAACATCTCGTTGTACCGCTGCAGGTCTTCGTTGTTTTCCACGCACTCATATTCCTGCAGCCGCGTTCCCGGACGCAGCATGATCGTCCCATGTCGGGTCCACGGCCCGGTAAAGACGACGGGATCCTCCACGGTGTCTTCATACACAATGGTGTTCAAATCCACGCGTGTGAATTTCTCCACCACGTGCAACTTCTCGCTGTGAATCGTCCCCACGCCTGCCAGCCAGGTCTTGTCGTTGAATCCCGTCACGTCGACCACGAGCGTATCGCCTTCCCAATGGCCAACCGAATCTCCCATGTAACTCGGATCGAGATCCTCGGGATGCTTTCCGTCGATCGGGATCAGCCGGAATTCGTGAAACACCTCAAACAGCATCACCACCATCTTCGGCGTCTGCACGATCTGCATCGGAAACAAGCCCATCAGTGTCGTTCGCGGCACACCCGGCGGCAAACATCGCACCATCGGTTCATCCACTCCGCGCCGCGCGTATGATTCGTCCACTTTCTTCTGCGCCCAATCCTGATACGGAGGCGGCGGCTGCTTCTCTTTGATCGCATACGGAGTGATCGGCACATTTCCCGCGACGAATCCACCATCCACGTTCGCTTGTTCCCAGGTCCCGATGCGGTTACTGCCGCCCTGCCACACGCCCGTCATGTCCGGATGACCGTCCGGCATTCGCGGCACATCTTTGGAGGGCTTGGGCGGCGTATCTTGCGCGGCGGCGGAAGCGGAAAGTGCTAGCACCGCTGCCAGAGCCGCCCAAGCGAGTAAACCTTTCATGGTCGCGACTCCTTTAATTTTTCGGCGCGGACGGCGCATCCGGTGGCGTCTGCCCGGACGGAGTTGGATTCGACCCCGGCGCTAGGTTGCCGCCATCGCCCGTCCCCGGTGGCGGACCAAAATAGAGCTTCCGGCCGTCGGCCAGCGTCACCTCGCGCGAATGTCCCCAGGGGCCGCCGACGCGCGACTGCCATCCGGTCATCGTGATCGTGTCGCCGATCTTCACCGTCTGATCGCGCCGCCAACCCGTTCGATACAGCACGCTCGGAGGAAATCCCTCCATCTTCCAGTTGGTGACTTTGCCGTCTTTGTCCTTCACGTCGATGTAAATGAAGCAATGCGGATTCGTCCACTCGATTTCCGTAACGGTCCCGGTGAGGGAGATCGGCTTGTTCGCGTCGTACTCCACGCCAAACGAATGGTGAGCCCAAGCAGGAGAAATCGCGCCCAGCGTCAGCACCGTCGCAATCGCGAGGACATATGGCCTAAATGTCATTGCGGTTCCACCCCCGATTTCGCCTCAGCATAGTCGCGCTGGCGAATGCGGTCAAGCCATGTAGGTTACTCCTCCTCTTTCGGATCTGGACGTTCGGCCGAGTCGTTGATTGTTGTCTTCGCGGTTGGACACCGCTCGAACAACTTGCTACCGTTGTCGGCTCACAGGAGGCAATCATGGCCGGGGACTATCACGTCAGAGCAGCAGAAATGCACGAGATGGCCGCGCACGCCCATCGCGCCGCGTCCGCGGGACACGGCAAGCAGGACCACCTCAGCGGCCACGAGCAGGCTCAGCGCGCCATGGAGCACGCCGCCAAGGCCTTCAAGCAATCTCAGGAAGCCCTGAAGCAATCCGCGATGTACGCCAAGCCCCCGAAAAACAAGAAACGCTGACGCCTCCGACTTTCAATTTGTGTGTCACTTCGTTTGACGCTTTGTGAGCGGCAAGTCTAATCGAGACGGGACGAAATCGTTTTCCCGCGATACACGGCTCCGCAGCCTGCATCGGGGCCACAATCGTGGTAAATTCGGGCCGGAGACGATGGCGTTCAGCTAGGGGATTTCTCATGACCATCGGTAGCGACGGGATTCTGGCCCTCGCCTTTTGAATGCCGTTTTCGAGTTCGCAAAGGAAATCTCGACCTAGATCGAGAGGGGCTCGACTATTTGCGTCCGTCATTCTTGCTCTGGTTAGCGCAACGATACCCGGGGCTATGGCGCAGTCACCACGTCGTGGCGGCTATTCCTTGGATTGGCCCTACTACGGTCACGATGCCGGCGGAATGCGGTATTCACCTCTGGCGCAGATCAGCCGCACAAATGTTGCGCACCTCAAAGTCGCGTGGGTATTCCACACCGTAGATATTTCCGACGGCAGCGGCGGCAAGAAACGCAGTGGACTGGAAACGACGCCGATCCTGGTGGACGGAACACTCTACCTTACCACCGGATTCAATCGCGTGTTTGCGATTGACCCGGAAACCGGGAAGCAGCTGTGGGTCTACGACCCGAAGATCAACTTGGCCGGAAACTATGGCGATGGACTGATTAATCGGGGTGTTGCAACGTGGCTCGATCCGTCGCGAACGAGAGGAAAACCATGCCGCAGGCGGATTTTCGAGGCCACCCTGGATGCGCGATTAATTGCCCTCGACGGGGCGACGGGCGAGCCGTGTGCGGACTTCGGCGACCGCGGGCAAGTGAGCCTTCGCGACGTGACGCGCTACATCCCGGAACAATATCACATGACTTCTCCGCCAGCCGTGATCGACGACGTCGTGGTGGTGGGATCGGCGATTGACGACAACTCGCGGGTGGAGATGCCGAGCGGCGTGGTTCGGGGGTTCGATGCGCGCACGGGCGCGCTGCGTTGGAAGTGGGAGCCGCTGCCGCCGAACGAATCTCCCTCCGAAGCGCAGGGCAGCGGAAAGACCTAGCGCACCGGAGCGGGAAACGCATGGACGGCCATGGTCGTGGATCCGGGGCGCGATCTCGTGTATGTGCCCACGGGCAGCGCCAGCCCAGATTATTACGGCGGACTGCGTCCCGGCGACGACAAGTGGGCGGATTCGGTGGTGGCACTGCGGGGAAAGACCGGAGAATTCGTATGGGGATTCCAGCTCGTGCATCACGACCTGTGGGACTACGACTCCGCGTCACCGCCCCTGCTCACCACGCTCGAGCATGATGGAAAGAGCGTGCCCGTCGTGATCCAGGGCAACAAGACCGGTTTCCTCTACGTCCTGAACCGGGATACAGGCGTGCCGGTGTTTCCCGTCGAAGAGCGCCCCGTGGCGCAAAGCGACGTCCCGGGAGAGGCGACGTCGCCGACGCAGCCTTTTCCTCTAGCGCCTCCTTCTCTCGCGCCCCAGCAGCTTTCCGTCGAAGATGCCTGGGGCCTTACCCCGGAAGATCGTGAGGATTGCAAGGAGCGTCTCAAAAGTCTCCGAAATGACGGCCCTTTCACTCCGCCGAGTTTGCAAGGTTCGCTGTCGGTACCCGGGAACGTCGGAGGCATGAACTGGAGCGGCTATGCGTACGATCCACAGCGCCGCTTGCTGCTGGTCAACACGAATAATCTCCCGGCCAAAGTGCGTGTGATTCCCGTGGGCAAATTCTGGGGCGAAGCAGCGAAAAAGGAGGAGGACGGACAATACACACTGCAGTTCGGAGCGCCGTACGCCATGTTTCGTACGTTTCTGTTTGCGAAAGCGCACCATTTGCCGTGCGCGCCCCCGCCCTGGGGCACGCTGTCGGCAGTAGACATGACCAGGGGCACCATTCGCTGGCAAGTTCTGCTCGGCTCTCTACAGTCGGGCAACGCAGCGGTCCCTGCGGGGGAGCCAAGCCTCGGCGGCCCCATCGTCACAGCCGGCGGGTTGGTGTTTATCGCCGGAACGGAAATGGATCGTTCCATACGTGCGTTCGACGTGGAAAACGGCAAGGAGGTTTGGAAGGCTAAACTTCCGGCCAGTGGCGGGGCCACTCCCATGACATACCAGACTCGGAAAAACGGTAAACAATTCCTCGTGATCGCAGCGGGAGGGCACCAGGGTGTTACCGACGCAGCGCAGAACGACTCGATTGTTGCATTCACACTGCCCTAGTTCGTGCAGGGCATTGCTGCGCGTGGCGGAGCACACCTCTGTTGCTCGGTGCCGCGGCTACAATCCCGACGAACGCGGCCGGCGCGAACGCAATTGCACCCTCTGCGTCCCCTCCGACCGCCTTGCCATCAAGGGGGAATTCCTCGACCGCCGCGTCCCGCATTTGAAGGGTCCACAAAAGAAGGCCGGCAGGGCCGTGCGCGACCCTGCCGGACGGTACAGCGAGGCAATGGTGGTTGCTGACGCTACGGCTGCTGCTCGGGGGTGGTTGTGACGGGAGCGCCGCCTGCGCTGCTCGGCGTGCCGTCGGCGGGATTGGTGTTTCCGGCCGGCGTGGCGGATGTGTCGTCCGTGTTTGTGTTGGTGCCGCTCATCGTCGTGCCGGTATGCTCGGAGACATTCGTCATGCTTGCCGACTCGGCATACTTCGGCGCGCTGACGTAGCCGTGAATGTGGTCCTTGTCGACTTTGTTGACCACCAGCTGAACCTGCGCGTGGTCCGCGCCGGCGATCCATACCGGCTCGTACAGGTTCACGTTCTTCTTGCTCAACTGATTGTCGTCAACGACCATCGCCAAGTCGTACTTCTTGTGCTTCGGATCGGTCTTGCGCAGAGACACCATCAGCGGCCCTTCCTTCTGGAAATGCTTGGCCCTGGTGATGTCGAACTCGAAATAGCTGCGCTCACCCTTCTGCTCGAGCGACACCAGTTCGTCATGCGTGCGCGCGATCGAGCCGTTCAGATCGTCGCGCGTGGAGTTGATTCCGGTTTCGAGATCCGAACGCGTCTGCGAAACCTGATTTTGCGTATCGGCCAGCGCTTTTTGCTGGTCGTCGATCGACGACTGCATGGTGTTGAAGCGTTTCGCATCCTCAGCCGCCCGGCGCTTGGCAGCGGCGTTGGCCGCGTTCAATTGCTCGGGCGTTACGGCCGGCGCCGGCACGGCAGCCGGCTGATTCAGTCTCGACGTCAGCGTGTCGATCTGACCCTGCATCTGGCTGACGGTCGAATTCAGTTCGCTATCGTGCGACATCAGAATCTTCGAATTATTCTGCTGCTGGTAGATATAGCCCACGGTCAGCCCAAGGGCGATCACCAGTACCACGATCCCGCCCGCGAGCCACGCGGTGGTGTTCGATCGCCGGACCTCGACCTCTTCGTCTCGCACCACGTGAATCGGTTCCTGTCGTTCGTCCATCGTCGGCCTCCTATGATTTACGCGACTGCAAATAAATTCCGAATGCGCATCGCCCATTCGGGCATCGGCTGCTCCCCTGGGAAGATATGCAATGCGCGAGCCTTCGCCTGCCAAACGTGCGCGCGCGCACAAGTGGTGTGAATGGAATGAGTCACGGTCGTGAAGGAAGGGCGCGGCGTTCGGTGAGTAAGGTACTAGACCGTGCAAATTTTCCGCAGGACGTCGGCGCCCTACAGTTTTTGCAGTATGCTGATGATTGATGATGATGTGACTGCGTAAACATCCGGGAGGAGAGCAGCGTGGATGCAAAAGCGTCGGCCGCGCCGAAATCGGGCGCTCGAATCGAATCCGACAGCATGGGCAAACTCGAAGTGCCGAACGACCGTTACTACGGCGCGCAGACGGCCCGTTCGCTGATCCATTTCGATATCGGCACGGACAAGATGCCGGCCGAGCTGATTCGCGCGCTGGGAATCCTGAAAAAAGCCGCCGCCCTGGTGAACCAGGATATCGGCAAGCTCTCGCCGGAAAAAACCAAGCTGATCGTAGAAGCCGCCGATGAAGTGATCGCCGGAAGGCTCGACGAACATTTTCCGCTGCGCATCTGGCAAACCGGCAGCGGCACGCAGACCAACATGAACGCGAACGAGGTGATCTCGAATCGGGCGATCGAGATGTCCGGCGGTGTGATGGGAAGCAAAAAGCCCATTCACCCGAACGACGATGTAAACATGTCGCAGTCGTCCAACGACACGTTTCCCACGGCGATGCACATCGCTGCTGCGTCGCGCGTGGCCGAGGCGCTGATTCCGGCCGTCGGGCGGCTGCGCGATGCGCTGAATGCAAAGGCGCGCGAATTCGGCGACGTGGTCAAAATCGGCCGCACGCATTTGATGGATGCGACGCCGCTGACTGTCGCGCAGGAAATGTCGGGCTGGTCGAGCCTGCTGGATCGCGATATTGATCGACTGAAGCAGGTTCTGCCGGGGCTCTACGATCTCGCGATCGGCGGGACGGCCGTGGGCACGGGGCTGAACGCGCATCCGGAATTCGCCGAGCGCGCCGCGAAAAAAATAAGCGAACTGACCGGACTACCATTCAAATCGCACCCGAATAAATTCGCGGCGCTTTCCGCGCACGACGAGTTGGTCTTTGCCAGCGGCGCGCTAAAGACTCTGGCCGCATCGCTGATGAAAATCGCCAATGACGTTCGCTGGCTCGGTTCCGGACCCCGCGCGGGCCTGGGCGAGCTGATGCTGCCGGAAAACGAGCCGGGCTCGTCAATCATGCCGGGCAAGGTGAACCCCACGCAGTCGGAAGCGATGACGATGGTCACGGCGCAAGTGCTGGGCAACGACGCGGCCATCGGCTTCGCTGGCTCGCAGGGTAATTTCGAGCTCAACGTTTTCAAACCCGTGATCATTCACAATTTTCTGCACTCCGTGCGGCTGCTCACGGACTCTTGCCGCTCCTTCACCGATCACTGCGTACAGGGGCTGGAACTCGATCGGCAGCGCATCGAGCAGTATGTGAAGAACTCGCTGATGATCGCCACCGCGCTGAATCCGAAAATCGGCTACGACAAGACCGCGGAAATCGTGAAAAAGGCGCACCACGAACATACGAGCCTGCGCGAAGCTGCGCTGAAGCTTGGCTACCTGACCGAAAAGGAATTCGACGAAATTATTCGACCCGAAAAGATGACCCGGCCTTGAATTGGAATTCGCTCGGCTTCCGCCGGGCGCTTCGGCTTCGGGCTCGGCGCCAAATGGCCTCGGGTTGGCGCCGCGCATCGCTTGCATGGCTGGAAGGACGCGTGCGTGGCGTGACGAACCAAAAGATCGATGAAATCTGGCCAATGGTCCCCGTGGGTACTCTGCCGGAGAGTCGGCCTTAGGCTCTCGCCTGCATCTTTCTGCCCGAATTAACCGCTTCGCTGTATGGACGGCGGATGTCGCCGGGCAGTACGCTTCAAAGAAATCATGCCCAAGAATAAAAGCAAGAGCAGAGGCGGACTTACCGACCCTTCGCGCCTGCCGCCTTTTGATCCCGATTCCAACGGAACCATCGAAGTCATCATCGAGACGCCGAAAGGGAGCCGCAACAAATACGCGTTCGATGCCGAGCTGAAAATCTTTCAGTTGAAGAAGGTGCTGCCGGCGGGAATGGCCTTCCCCTACGATTTCGGCTTCATTCCCTCGACGATGGCCGACGACGGAGACCCGGTCGACGTGCTCGTGCTGATGGATGAGCCGGCGTTTCCCGGATGCCTATTGAAATGTCGGCCGGTAGGAGTGATTGAAGGCCAGCAGGGCAAGAAAAAAGACAAAGAGCGCAACGACCGTATCGTCGCAGTCGAGCGCGAAAACCACAGCTACGCGCACGTGAAGCACGTCCGCGACCTTGGAAAAAAGTTCTTGCGAGAGCTGGAAGAGTTTTTCGTGAACTACCATGAATTAAGCGGGGAGAAGTATCGGATCCTCGATTGCAAAGGGCCCGGCGAGGCGCATCGCCGGATGGAAGAGGGAATCCGCGCCGCCAAGCGCAAGCGGCGAAAAAGCTGACGGTTGCCCAGCCCCCCGCTTTGTAGATAGCCCTCCGAGGTTTCCCGGCTTCGTTTCGAACCGCGCAGACAGTGAACCGCAAACGAGCCTAATCCGTTTGGCAGGGATCCGCGCTGGCACGGTGCGGTACTTCTTTGACGACATCGGCCGAATCGAGGCGAGCGCGGCGGCGCGTCCGGCGGTACCATCTGCCTAATCCGGTAGGACGCGTCGCCCAGCCGTTGCGCCAACCGTGCCCGCCCTGGCGGGATAAATTTCGCAGCAGACCGGTTAAACCGGTTCAGGAGGATCGACCAATGAAGCATCGCATCATCTCTGCTCTTGCTCTCGTCGCGCTCGTTCTCGCACTGGCCTTTCCCGTGGCCGTGCCTGCGGCGCCGCCGGCTCCGCACGCGCAACCCGGACCCGCAGCGGCCGCCCCGGCTGCTGCCGAAAAACATCATCACATTCGCGAAGCCATCGATGCGTTGCGCGCTGCCCGGGCGGATTTGATGGCCGCGTCGCACGATTTCGGCGGACATCGCGAAGAAGCCGTGCGTTCGATCGATGCTTCGATTCATCAGCTTGAGATTTGCCTCCAGTACGACAACTAACCGCATTCGACCTCAGCCCTGCTCGCGGCGTCGTACCCTCGCAGGCGGCGCCGCGGGCCGGGCAGATTCCTCATCTGCCGAACACGTATTTTTTCAGCGGATTCCGACAAAGACGAAGATCTTCGGCGCCCACCGTTATGGCGGATCCTTCGCCTTCGAGTCTCTTCGGATGCGCATGCTGGGTGGATGGCGGCGTGGCGGCAGGACATCCGGAAAACGCCCGCGGGACGCCGGCGCTATCGAAATGCTAGCGAACGGCGGAAGCGGCCGCGGCCGGATGCGATCCAGCCACCTGGCGTACGACCTGCGCGGCAAGTTTCTGACTGGTAGAACAACTGGGGTCATTGATGCGGCATTGGGCGAGCGTCATTTTGCAGCCGCACCTGCAGATCTCGGTATTCATGCGCTTCAGCGCGACGCGCTTCTGGGCGGCTGTGAGGCCCTTGAAATCGACGCCCGGAAGCGAGGTGGCGTTCGCGGCGTTCTTCAGAAAAATCTGCCCCTCGTCCGCAAACGTTTCGATCGGAATATCAATCTGCTCGCCTAGCAAGGCGCGGATTTCGGCGTCGTACACCGCGATGGGGTAAAGGCCCACGTGTTTCTGGACCACCTTGCCGTTCGTGTCGACCAAAAACGACGTCGGCAGCGCAGGCACTTCGCCGAATTCGCTGGAAATTCCGTAGCGGCCCATCACGATCGGGTAATTGATCTTTTCATTTGCGGCGAATTCGCGGACTTCTTCGGGTGAGGCGTCGTCGTCTTCGGAAACGCCGATGATCTGTAGCTTGTCGCCGAAGCGATTGGCGAGTTCGATCATTTCCGGAATTTCCTCTCGGCACGGCGGGCACCAGGTAGCCCAGAAACTTACAATCACCACTTTGCCACGCAGTTCAGCCGTCGAGATCGCGCGACCCTCGAGGTCGTTGACCAGGAACGGCGGGATCGGGCCGGCGTTATTGGCGAAGCGGATTGCTTTCGGCGCTTCGTCGGAGTCGTCATCGGAGTCGCCAGGGGGCTCCTGCTGCTGGCCGGCGTAGAACGAAGCGGGCTTTCGCAGAACGGCGAGGCGGCTGGCAGCGGTTACGTGCAGCGCGTACTTCGTCGCCAGCCCGGTGGCGAGCGATCCGAGTACCGCGAGGAGCGCGATGGCGAAAATGTGAGATTTCTTCATACAACGAAACCGCCGCCGGCCCACTGGCCAGTGCCGATTATGCGGCAGAGTATCACCGGGTACAATCTAACATCATTAGACGCCTCATAACCGGGAACGGCGCGCGCAAAGCAGCTGGATTTCGGCAGCCATTTGCAACGCGGGAGGGCGATTCCCTAGTCGAGCTTCGGTCAGGTCGCTCGCCTATAAGTGCTGAAAAGTCTGTGGGCTGGCAGGATCGAACCGAGCGTCGAGACAGATTTGCCTATCACTCGGTGAGGGCGCCGATCGGATCGAACAATTTGCACACGGCCGCAATAAAGGCGCCGAAACTGCCGAACGCCAGGCGCTCGTAAGAGCTATAATTCCCGCTGCGTGGCTCGATCTGTCTGGAGCGTCGACCGTGAATGCCGGGCTGTCCGGCGGAAGACCGCCGGCTTGATTGCAGCGCGCGAAGAATGAACAAACGCAGGCCTCTGATCGCAGCAACCGCCCGTGCCGCCATCCGCGTGCTGTACTTTCTTCTCCTGCCTGTTTCGTTAGTGTGCCCACCCAGCGCTCGCGCCCAGGATAACTACGAGATCCAGGTGTACCCGTCGGAGACCATGGCGCCGAAGACGCTGCTGGTCGAGCTTCACAGCAACTTTACGGTGGAGGGGAGCACCGCTACTCAATTCGGCATGTTGCCGACCGAACACCAGGAGCACGAAACGATCGAGCTGACGGAAGGAATCAACGACTGGTTCGAGGTCGGCTTTTATATCTTTACCGCGGAGAAAAGCGGCAACGGCGTGCAGTGGGTCGGAGACCACATACGTCCGCGCGTGCGGGTGCCGGCGCGGTGGCGCTGGCCCGTGGGGGTCAGCTTGTCGACCGAATTCGGATATGCGAGGCCCGCGTTTTCGAATCCAACGTGGTCCTGGCAGATCATGCCGATTGTGGATCAGACAATCGGCCGTTGGTATTGGTCGGTGAACACGACGATGGTCTGGGATGTTCACGTAATTCCTCCCCCAGCGGATGCGACGCCCGAGCAGAAGCAGATTTACTATCGCGACGTCGCTCCCCGTGGCGTGACCCTCGGACCGGCCGCGACGCTCACGTATGCCCCGTCGAAGTATTTCAACTTCGGCGTGGAATATTACTCGTACTACGGTCAGCTCGGAAATTTTGTCTCCGTACACCATCAACAGCAGCAGGCGTTCCCGGTCGTGAACCTTTTCGTTTCGCCGAAATGGGAGATCAATTTCGGCGCGGGCTGGGGTGCGACGGCGGGAACCGACCATCTGATCGTGAAATGCATCATCGGGCACTATTTTGATTGGTCGCATCACCACCCCGGCAGTTCGGACAGCGCCCAATAGGCCCCCAGGAGCGAGATGGATCGCCGAAAATTCATGGCCGAGGCAGGCGCCGCGCTAACCGGAGCGGCATTGGCCCATGCAGCGCCGGTGTGGGCTCAAGGCGCGCCGGACGTGAAGCTCGAGATTGCACCTCTCGGCCTTGAAATCGCGCCCGGCAAAATAGTTCACACGGTGGCTTACAACGGCCACGTGCCCGGTCCGCTGATTCGTTGGCCCGAAGCGAAGCCCATTGCGATCGATGTGGTGAATCGCACGGACATTCCGGAGATCGTGCACTGGCATGGGCTTTGGACTCCGTCCGCGATGGACGGTTCGATGGAGGAAGGTTCGCCGATGATCTCCCCCGGCGCGACGTTGCGATATGCGTTCACGCCTCGGCCTTCCGGGTTCCGCTGGTATCACACGCACACGGTGGCCATGCACGACCTGAAGCGCGCCACGTATAGCGGACAGTTCGGCTGTTTTTATATTGAGCCGCGCAGCGATGCCGGCGCATACGACCAGGAAATTTTCCTCGCGCTGCATGATTGGAACGCCTACATGGGAGGCAGCGGAGACTCGTCGATGGAGGCTTCGTACGAGTACTCCACGATCGGCAGCCGGATGCTCGGCTTTGCCGATCCGCTTCGAGTGCGGGAAGGTCAGCGGATCCTGTTCCATATTTTGAACGCGAGTGCGAGTCTGGTGCATTGGTTGGCGCTCGCCGGACATGAGATGACTGTGCTCGCCATGGACGGCAATCCGGTGCCCGAGCCAGGCCCAGCCCGCGCCATTCGGCTCGGGCCCGCCGAGCGCATCGATGTCGTGGTGACGATGAATCAGCCGGGAGTGTGGATTCTGGGCGAGACGCGCGAGCAATTCCGCAAGATGGGGATGGGAGTCTGGGTGGAGTACGCCAACCAGCAGGGCAAGCCAGCGTGGATCGAGCCGCCCGAGACACTGTGGGACTACCGGCCCTTCGCTGACGCCGTCGCTGTTTCGGGGGAGCCTGACGAGATCATCCCGCTACGTTTCGAGTCCAAGTTTCACGGCCAGGGGGCCTTCGATTCCTGGACCATCAACGGGAAGTCCTATCCACAGACCGATCCGATCCTGCTGCGTCAGGGAAAACGATATCGCCTGCAGATGACCAATCGGAGTATGGACGATCATCCTCTCCAGTTGCATCGCCATACATTCGAAGTCACGAGCGTCAATGGAATGCCGCTTTCCGGCCTGAAAAAGGACGTCATCGTCGCACCGGGAAACGCCACGACGGAAGTCGATTTCACCGCTAACAATCCGGGCGCCACGCTGTTTCACTGCCACAACCAGACGCACATGGACTTCGGCTTCATGACGCTTTTTCGGTACGCCTGAGTCGCTACAAGGCCGGCTTCGCGCGCGACCTCTTGCGAGGACTCCGCAGAAGGCAGCCGACTAGCTAAACGGGCCCAGTCCGACGAGTGCTGCGCGTGCGATAATTGCGCAGGCTATGCGCAACATCAAGCTTACTCTCGCATACGACGGGGCGGATTTTCACGGCTGGCAGCAGCAGCCGGGTGTGCCCACGATTCAGGGTGCGCTGAACGATGCCGCCTCGAAGATTACGCAGGAGAAAGTCTTCGTCCAGGGCGCGAGCCGGACCGACGCAGGTGTCCATGCCCTGGGGCAGGCCGCGCATTTCAAAACGCAGTCAGTGCTTTCGGCGCTGGAATTCCAGCGGGCTCTGAATGCGTTGCTCCCGCCGGCGATTCGCGTGGTCGCGGCGGAGGAAATGGGCCCCGATTTTCACGCGCGATGGCAGGCCCAGGGCAAGACGTACCGTTATCGGATTTTCCGCGGCCGCGTGCTGCCACCGTTTGAACATCGCCGCGTGCTGCATTATCCGTGGCCGCTCGATGAAGCGGCGATGGCCGAGGCCGCGCGGAAATTCGAGGGCGAGCACGATTTCAGCTCGTTCGCCGCTTCGTCGGGATCGGAAGACGACGACCGTGACCGGCAGATGGTCCGCGAAATTTATTCCTCGGAAATCGTGCGCGAGACGGACCGCGAGGAAATCGCCTACATCGTGCGCGGGCGATCGTTCCTGCGTTACATGGTGCGCAAGATCGTCGGCACGCTGATCGAAGTCGGGAAGGGAAGGCTCGCTCCCGACGATATTCCACGGCTCTTCGAGCTGCGCGACCGCTCGCAATCCGGACCGACGGTGCCTCCCGAGGGCCTGTATCTCGTCTCGCTCGAATTTCCCGATCCCACGGATTCGCTCGCTACCTCGAGTTCGCGCCGCCGAAGCGCCCAGCCCTAGCCTTCCGCAGCGCTGATGTGTGGCTGGCTCTTTTCCCGCTCGCCGGCCGGGTGGTCGCTCCGAGCCCGGTGCCCGAAATTCAGTTAGAATGGCCACAGGGCTGTTATCTTTCCGCGCATGGGCGACGAACTCATCCACGATTGGAACCGTTTCGCTGAGCCTGAGATTCCCGCCGGGCGGCGCGTGCTTCTCAACGACGAAACGTTGCGTGACGGCTTGCAGAACCCGTCCGTGCGAAACCCCTCGATTGAAGAAAAAATCGAAATCGTTCAACTGATGGAAGCGCTGGCAATCGACACCGTGAATGTCGGTTTGCCGGGTGCGGGCCCGCGCGCGTTTGCGGACGCCGAGGCGCTGGCGCGCGAAATGATCAGATCGCGGATGAAAATTCGCCCTCACGCAGCGGGGCGCACCCAACAGAAAGATATCGACGCGATCATCGAACTTTCGCAGCGCGTCGGCCAGCCAATCGAAGCGGCGCTGTTTCTCGGATCGAGCCCGATTCGGCGGCTCGTCGAAGATTGGAGCGTTGATCATTTGCGCCGCACGACTGAAGATGCGGTGAAGCAGGCCGCATCTGCGGGACTGCCGGTGATGTTCGTCACCGAAGACACAATGCGCACGGATCCCGCGACAATCGTGGCGCTCTATTCGACCGCGATCGGCGCGGGTGCCCGCGCGATCGTGCTCTGCGATACGGTCGGACACGCCACACCGCGCGGCGCATACAACCTGATGAAGTTCGTGATTGAGAATGTCGTGAAACCCTCGGGCGAAAAAATCCGCGTCGATTGGCACGGCCACAACGACCGCGGCCTCGCCGTGGCAAATTCGATGGCGGCCATCGCCGGGGGCGCCGATCAGGTGCACGCCGCGGCGCTCGCGCTGGGCGAGCGCGTCGGCAACACGCCCATGGAAATGATGCTTGTTAATCTGCGTCTGCTCGGCGTGGCCAATTTCGTGGACCGCGATCTTGCGCAGTTGAAACGATATTCGGAAACTGTCGCGCGCACGACGAACACGACGATTCCGCCGAATTACCCCATCGTTGGCAGGGATGCCTTCCGCACGCAGACCGGAGTACACGCTGCAGCCATCGCCAAAGCGTTCAAACACGACGACCCCGAACTCGCGGACACAATCTACAGCGGCGTTCCTGCACATCTGTTCGGCCTCGAGCAGGTGATCGAGGTCGGCCCGATGAGCGGCCGCTCGAATATCGTCTACTGGCTCGCGAAGCGCGCCATTCCCGCCAGCGACGAAATCATCGACAGAATTTTCGCGGCCGCAAAGCAATCCGATTCGGTGCTGACGGAGCAGCAAATCCTATCGCTGGTTGCCAGCTCCGCGCGCCATTAGAGCGAGACAAATCCAGATGCCGACGACGCAGCCACGGCCCGACATCATCGTTCGCCCGCTTCGCGAATCCGAGTTCGCCGAAGCCGCCCGCATCGTCCGCCTCGCTTTCGCCACGTTCCTGAATTTGCCGCCCGGCGACCCGCGGCACCCGCCCGACAACGACTACGTCCGCTCGCGCTGGACCGCCGATCCCGACGCAGTCGTCGCCGCCGAGCACGCCGGAAAGCTGATCGGCACGAATTTCGCCACCAATTGGGGCAGCTTCGGCTTTTTCGGGCCGCTGACCGTCGAGCCAGACTACTGGAACAGCGGCGTAGCGCAGATACTGCTTGCTCCGACGATGGACATTTTCCGGCGCTGGGGCCAGCGGCATCTCGGACTCTACACGTTCGCCCACAGCCCCAAACACATGGCGCTCTACCAGAAATTCGGATTCTGGCCGCGCGATCTCGTCGCCATCATGTCGAAAGAAACTCCGGCCACACCGCCCGTGCCTCCAAAGAATTCCGCCGCGTACGAAATCGCCCGCGTTTCCGAAGTCGGTTCCCACGAGGCTGACCTGGCGGAGGTGGTCGCCGCCTGCGCCGGTCTGACAAATGCGATCTTCGAAGGCCTCGATGTCGAGCGCGAAATCCGCTCCGTCGACAGCCAGAAGCTCGGCGACACCATCCTCGTCTGGGACGAATCCGACCTCGCCGCCTTCGCCGTCTGCCACACCGGCCCGGGAAGCGAGGCCGGCTCGGCGGCTTGCTACGTGAAATTTGCGGCGGCGCGCAGCGATGACCGGGCGGCCGGATCGTTCAACCGGCTGCTCGACGCGGTGGAGGCCTACGCCCGCGAAAAAAACGCGCCGAAAATCACCGCCGGCGTGAACCTTGCCCGCCGGGAAGCTTTTCAAGCCCTGCGCGCCCGCGGCTTCCGCACTGAAACGCAGGGCGTAGCCATGGAGACCGGCGACGCCGCCTCCGGTTACAATCGCGCCGGCAACTATGTGCTGGACGATTGGCGCTAATCGGAAAATCCGTGGCATGAATCGCGTGAAACACGCCCTCATCTCCTGTATCTTTCTAGCAATGGCCACGCTTTCGGCTCGCGCCACCGACGACACGCTTGCCCGAATTGCCGGCGATCCCGCCTGCGCGCGCGGCCTGCAGTGGATCGACAAAAGCGGGGCGTGGTCGACGGATCAGCAGGTCCGCCTCACCGAAATCCCCGCGCCTGAATTCGACGAAGCCCGTCGCGGCGAAGCTCTGAAAGAAATTTTCGCGGCCAATGGCTTCGAGGTGCGCACGGATAAAACCGGCAACGTGATCGCCGAGCGCCCCGGCTCCGACCTGAAAAGCGTCGTCCTGCTCGCCGCGCATCTCGATACGGTCTTTCCCGCAGGCACCGATGTCCGTGTGAAACACGACGGCTCCCGCCTGCTCGCGCCCGGCATCTCGGACAACGGCGTGGGCCTGGCAGCGCTCGTTGGACTCGCCCACGCGCTCGATGAGTCGCGCGTCCGCACGACGAAAACAATCGTCCTCGCCGGCGACGTCGGCGAAGAAGGGGAAGGCAATCTGCGCGGCATGCGGGCGCTCATGGAGGCGTACGGCTCGCGTCTGGCAGCGGTAATCGCAGTCGACGGTCCCTCGACCGACCACATCACCACGCAGGGAATCGCCTCGCGTCGTTTCGAAGCCGCCATCACCGGTCCCGGCGGACATAGCTGGTCCGATTTCGGCGCGCCGAATCCCATCACCGCGATCGCGCGCGGCATCGTGCAATTTTCCGGCATCTCGATTCCCAGCGACCCGCGCAGCTCCTACAATTTCGGCACCGTCGAAGGCGGCACATCGGTGAATTCCATCCCCGCGCGCGCCGCCGTGAAAGTCGATCTTCGCTCCGAAGACGAAACCGAGCTCGCGCGCCTCGAAGCGGCGCTGCGCGACGCGATGCAATCCGGCATGACGGCGGAAACCAAGGCCACGAAATCACCGGGCGATTCGCTCCAACTCGCGATCAAATCCCTCGGCACGCGCCCGGCGGGAAAATTGCCCGACGATTCGCCGCTGCTCGCCACCATTCGCAACGTCGACCGCTTCCTCGGCAACCGCTCGCGCCTCGAACGCAGCTCGACCGACGCAAACATCCCGCTCTCGATGGGAATTCCTGCCATCGCAGTTGGTGGCGGCGGTCGCGGCGGCGGCTCGCATACTCTCGATGAGTGGTACGACCCCGCGGGGCGCGAACTGGGCCTCAAGCGCCTGTTTCTCACGGTCGTCTCGCTGTCAGGCGTAGAGCGATAACGGGCCGAGCGATGTCGAATGCTCGTGTCGCCTGGATGTGCGTCGCCTATTCCGCCCTAGGATTTCCTGCGCCCGGCCAGTCGCAATCCAGAGATCGGTCCCAAGTCGTTCTCGACGCGATCGATCGCGCCGTGCCATCGCTCGTCATGACCGAGCCATAGTGGAACTTGCTGGCTCGCCGGGCTCCGCATAGACTCGCTAGCCGTGCATCTAGGAAAGTTCAAACCGTGAGCAAACGCCTCCGCGCCGATCTCGCGCTTGGAATCTGCGCGATGATCTGGGGCGCCACCTTCGTCGTCATCAAAGACGCGCTCCCGGATATTTCCACCATCGCCTATATCGCCATTCGGTTCGGGCTGGCCGCCGTGATCATGGCTGCGATTTACTGGCGGGCCGTTCGTGCGCTCACGTGGCCCGCCGTCTGGGCCGGCGCGCAAATCGGCTTGGTCATGTTCGGAGGCTACCTGTTTCAGGTCGGCGGCCTCCGCCAGACCACGCCCTCGAAAGCCGCGTTCGTCACCGGAATGTACGTCGTCTTCGTGCCGATCATTCTTGCGGTTTTCGGGCGCAGGCGCATCTCGATGTGGATCTGGTTCGGAGTGATTTCGGCTGTCGCCGGGCTCTATTTTCTCTCGGTGCCGCCCGAAGGATTCAGCGGACTCAATCGTGGCGATCCAATCGTGCTCGGCTGTGCGGTCATGTTCGCCTTGCATTTGATCTTCATCAGCCGCGCGCTGGAGCGCCATTCGGTCGCCGCGGTCAGTTTCCTGCAGGTCGCGACCACGGCCCTGTTGGCAACGCTCTTGCTGCCCGTCGCGGCCGCCACGGGGTGGGAAAAGCCGCGGATCGAGTGGACCGGATATCTCGTCTTTGCGATTCTCGCGACCGCAATCGGCGCCACGGTGATCTGTTTCTCGCTCCAAACATGGGCGCAAAAACGCACCTCCACGTCACACGCCGCGCTTCTGCTCAGCCTCGAGCCGGTCTTCGCTGCCGTCACCTCTGTTTCGCTCGGCCAGGAGCATATCGACCGCCGAATGCTCACCGGCGCCGCGCTGATCTTGGCGGGCATCGTAATAGCCGAATGGAAAGCCGCCCCCGAAACCGGCCCCAGCGAAATTCCCGCGTAACCTTTTCCCCTCCACCCCGTTAATGCTATAGAGAACGCGTCCTGCGGAGAACCGGTTGAAGGTCCGAGCGAACGATGTTGAAGAGCGGCTTCTAGTCGAAGCGGCGCAGAAGGACCCCGTCCGCTTCACCGAGCTCTACGAACGGAATTTCGAGCGCGTCTACGCCTTCGTGTCGCGACGCGTTCATGCCCGCGCGGACGTCGAGGACATTACCGCCGAGGTTTTCCAGCACGCCCTGGAAAATGTCCCGCGCTTCGAATGGCGCGGCGTTCCATTCGTCGCCTGGCTTTACCGCATTGCCGCCCATGCCGTAGCGGACCGCTGGCAAAGCCTGGCACGCGAAAACGGCCGGCCGGCGATGGGGATCCCTTCGGTCGAATTCGATGACGAAGAAATTGAGCGCACCGAGCGTCGCGCCCAGCTCTACCGCAACCTCGCGAAACTACCGGCCGAACAGCGCCGCGTGATTGAAATGCGGTTCGCCGAAGGAAAAAGCATCGCCGAGATCGCAAAGGCGCTCGGGAAATCGAGCGGTGCCGTGAAGCAGCTCCAGCATCGCGCATACACGAAGTTGCGGGAGCAGGTGCTGAAGGGTTTTGCGGGCAAGGCAGGTGGACCACATGGCTAAACAAACACCAGCCGAGAAATTCAATCGAGCGTTAGAGCGGCAGCTATCGACACGGAAGGCGCTGTTAACGGCGGTCGAGCTCGAGGTGATACGCGCTTCCGGGACCACGCCGCTTCCAAGCTTCACCCACGCCTTGCGCGATACGCCGCGCGAACGGTTCAAGGAACGTCTGCGATTGAATCTGGAGAGGAGAGCGAGAATGGCCACAAGCACACAAGCAGTGCCAGAAGCGCGCGCCAGCGCGACGCCGTACCTCAGCGTCCGGAACGCCGCTGCGGCGCTCGAGTTCTACAAGAAAGCGTTCGGCGCAACCGAGGCCGTGCGTTTGATGCAGCCCGACGGGCGCGTCGGCCACGCCCAGATCGATATCGAGGGCGCCCGCATCATGCTCGCCGACGAATTCCCCGAGTTCGGCTTCAAAAGTCCGGAATCTCTCGGCGGATCTCCCGTGCACATTCATCTCGACGTCAAAGACGTGGACACCATGGCCCAGCGTGCCGTCGCGGCGGGAGCGACCGTCGTGCGGCCGGTCGAAGATCAATTCTACGGAGCGCGCTCGGGCCAGTTCCGCGATCCGTTCGGCTTCATCTGGTCGATCTCGACGCACAAAGAGACGCTTTCAACGGAAGAAATGCAGCGCCGCATGGATGAAATGCCGAGGAACGAAGCCGCCCGACCGGCGAAGAAATACATTCGCGAAGGATTCCACAGCATCACACCCTACTTGGTTGTTCCGCGCGTAGCGCAGCTAATCGAGTTTCTAAAGGGCGCGTTCGGTGCGGAGGAGCGATTCCGCGTGAATCGGCCCGGCACTGAGGTCATCATGCACGCCGAGCTGAGAATCGGCGACTCTATGCTCGAGATGGCCGACGCCAACGATCAGTTTCCGCCCACGCCGGCGACGATGATCTTGCACGTGGACGATGTGGACGTTGTCTTCCAACGTGCGGTCGACGCGGGTGCCACTGTGTTGCAGCCGGTGGCCGATCAGGAATACGGCGTGCGGAGCGCAACGGTACAGGATGCCTCCGGCAACAAATGGAGCATTGCCAAGCCGTCTCCCGGCAACGCGATCTTCAAGGATTACCGCAGCATCACCCCGCATTTCAATCCGCTGCGCGTGCCGGCGATGATCGAATTCCTGCAAAAGGCGTTTGGCGCCGAGGAAGTCTATCGCGCCCAATCGCCCGACGGGGTGGTCCATCACGCGCAGATGCGCATCGGTGATTCTGTGATCGGCATGGGAGAAGCCCATGGGCCGTACCAACCGGCGCCTGCCACGCTGCACCTCTACGTTCCGGACGCGGACGCGTTGTATGATCGCGCCCTGCGCGCCGGCGCGACCTCGATCCAACCGGTTGCCGGGCAGCCCTATGGCGACCGCAGCGGCGGAGTGAGAGATCCGTTCGGCAACAGGTGGTTCATCGCCACGCACATTCGCGACGTCGCATTCTAGCGTCGCCGCACGAGGTCGGCATGAGATTCGCGCGATGGGTTTTTTGGTTCGCCGCGGCGTTCGGTTTCGCCGCCGTGTATCCGCTCTATCACGCAGCGGGCTCGCCCACGTACTACGGAATGATTGCCACGCTGATCGCCTGGCAAACCGCGTTCGTTGTGATCGGCGTCAATCCGCGCCGGTATCGCTGGCTGATGATCCCTGCCGTGCTCGAAAAAGCGCTCTGGATGGTGACTCTTGCTGTACTCTACACGAAAGGTCAGGTCGACCACCGAACCATCGCCGTGAATGCCGCGACGCACGGCTTGCTCGGTGTGCTGTTTCTCGTGGCGTTCGTGATCACGCCCAAAGCGGAGCCGCCCCAATGACCGCTGCCGAATTTCGCCGCATCGCGCTGAGCCTTCCCGAAGCCGTGGAGAATGCCCACCAGGATCATCCGGATTTCCGCGTCAACGGAAAAATCTTCGCCACGCTCGGCTATCCGGACAAATCCTGGGGAATGGTCAAACTGTTTCCGGATCAGCAGGCCCGTTTTGTGAAAGCCGAACCGAAGGGATTCGTCCCCGCGGCGGGTGCCTGGGGCAAGCGCGGATCCACCTGCGTGAACCTGAAAAACGCGAAGAAGCAAATCGTGCAGAAAGCGATGCAGGCCGCCTGGGAAATCACTGCGCGTAACGGCCTCGCCGCCAAGCGGTCCTGAGGTCTGGCTGGACGAAGCAGGGAACTAGGAAGTGCGGACGAGAAACAAGAAAGACATCTCCGCGAAGAGCGCCGTAGGCGCGAAACAAAGCGATCTAGAATCCCAGCGCCGTCGGTGCAACGCATTTTGTGGTGCGCTGCGTCTCTGGAGTGAAGACGGTAGTTTGTCTGACGACTTATTTAATAGCTGCCGAAGGCTGTGCGGGTTCTGTTGCCTCATCCTTCGGCCGCGTCCGATCGACGGCCAACCCAGCCTGCGTAGCAATTACGGTAAAAATATTCAAATCGTCCACGGTGAACATCCCGCGCTTCGACAGATTATCGACGTAGAGCAATCCCAGCCGCCGCTCGCGCGTCCCCAGGGGCGCGCACATCGCCGACTGCATCCCCGAATTCGCGATGCTCGCGCTGGCCGAAAGCCGCGGATCAGCCTGCGGATCGGAAACCAGCAACGGCAATCCTCCGTGCATCACCTGGCGGATGATGCTTTGTGAAATTGTCAGCTGCGGCGCGCCCTTGCCCGGCCACGCGTTCGATCCCGGCTTATAACGGATGAGCGCCGGTTCGAACCCATAGCCGCCGCGGCTGAAATCTCCGCCGCCGATGGAGCTCTTGTCGAGCAACATCGTGAATCCGCGCTCGGATCCATCCATGTCGAGCACCAGATCGAGCACACGCTTCGTCACATCCTCGACCGTGGTCACTTCCCCCAGCACGCGATTCACCCGATAGAGCAGCGTCAGCAGTCGGTTCTCCTGCTCCAGAGCGTTCACGCGATCCCTGGCGCTGGCCTTTTTGTCCACTTGTGGAGAATCCGCCAGGCTTAACGGCTGCGTGGGCAGGAACGATCCGGAATAAGCGGATTCGCGGATCACTCTCTCGACTTTCGAAGGGAGCTTCGGAGTTCCATACGCCACCATGTTCCGTGTCAGCGAATCTTCGAAGTATCGAAGGCGGTATTCACCCAGAACAATTTCGTCGTTCGCCTGCAGGTAGGCTTCCTTCACCGGCTCGCCGTTTACTTTCACGCCGTTCGCGGCGCCGCGGTCGATGATTTGCCACCGGCCGTCTTCGGTCGCTCGCACCACCGCGTGCTGCCGCGAAATGCTGGGATTGTCGAGTACCAGGTTGTTCGACTTCGCCCGTCCCACCACAATCGGCCGGTCGCCCAGCAATTCAAAAACGCGCGAGCCTTCGCTGGCATGATGAATCAAGAATCGAGGCATATCGATGACTCCGCCTCAATCTTCAGCCGTGCCTCTGCCCAAATCAATGGAACGCGGGTGCACTATTGTCCGATCGTTAACGTGGAGGGTTGCTTTGGCTGGGCGTAAGAAGGCGAAGCCGTACGGGAATTGACCCGCTGAATCCGTGGGTCGACCTCCGCTGATCCTGACCCGCCCGCAATTCGGACGGCGGCCTTTATTCACTGGTGGTATTTGACGTCGAGGGGCGCGTTCATCTGCGGAACACGAAGGTGCTTCTTCTCAAATGCCGAAATATCGTCTTCGTGCAACAGCGTGAGCCCGATATCATCCAGACCCTTCAGCAGGCACTCGCGCCGGAAAGGATCGATCGTGAACGAATATCGCAGGTCTTTGTCATCGGTCACCATTTGCTGTTCGAGATCAACGGTGACGCTGTAGCCTTCAGCCGCCGCCGTCCGCGCGAAAAGCTCATCGATCTGCTCGTTGGAAAGCGTCACAGGGCAAATCCCGTTCTTGAAGCAGTTGTTGTAAAAAATATCTGCATAGCTCGGCGCCAGAATCGCCCGAAACCCGTAATCCAGAATCGCCCACGGCGCATGTTCGCGGCTCGACCCGCATCCGAAATTCGCCCGCGCCAGCAGCACGCTCGCGCCCTTGTAACGCGGCATGTTTAGCACAAAGTCCGGATTTGGCTTCTCGCCCGCCTGATACCGCCAGTCATAAAACAACACGCGCCCATATCCCTCGCGCGTCAGCAGCTTCAAGAACTGTTTCGGCACCATCTGGTCCGTGTCCACGTTCACGCGGTCGATCGGCGCCACCTTACCCGTCAATTTTGTGAACGGCTGCACGCTATTCCATCCCTTCCACGCCAGACCACTCGCGAATGTCGACGAAATGCCCCTCGATCGCCGCCGCCGCCGCCATCGCCGGGCTCACCAGATGCGTCCGGCTGCCTTTGCCCTGCCGTCCTTCGAAATTTCTATTCGAAGTCGAAGCCGACCGCTCGCCGCTCGGCAGCACGTCGTCGTTCATTCCGATGCACATCGAGCAGCCCGAATCGCGCCATTCAAATCCGGCGTCGCGGAAAATCTTGTCGAGCCCTTCTTTTTCCGCCGCTGCTTTCACCACGCGCGACCCCGGCACCACCAGCGCCTGCTTCAGCGATCTCGACACATGCCGACCGCTCGCCACCTTCGCCGCCGCCCGCAAATCCTCGATCCGCGAATTCGTGCACGAGCCAATAAACACGCGATCCACGGGGATATCTTCCATTCGCGTTCCCGGCTTCAAATCCATGTAAACCAGCGCCCCTTCGGCCGCCTTGCGATCCACGGGGTCGCTGAACGACGAAGGATCCGGTACCCGCCCGGTAACCTGCGTAACCATCCCCGGATTCGTTCCCCAAGTAACCATCGGCGCCATCTCGGCGGTCTGCAGCGTCACGGTCGCGTCATACGCCGCGCCATGATCGCTCGCCAGCGCCTTCCATTCCTCCACCGCGTCCTGAAATTCCTTCCCCCGCGGCGCAAACGCCCGCCCTTCGATGTACGCAAAGGTCGTTTCGTCGGGCGCTACCATACCGGCGCGGGCGCCGCCTTCGATGGACATGTTGCACATTGTCATGCGGCCTTCCATGGAGAGCCCGCGTACCGCTTCTCCGGTGTACTCCACCACGTGGCCGTTGCCGCCGCCGATGCCGATTTTGCCGATGATCGCCAGAATGATGTCCTTCGCGGTCACCCCGCGCGGGCGCTTGCCCTGCACGTCGATCTTCATGGTCTTCGATTTGAATTGCGAAAGGCACTGCGTCGCAAAAACATGCTCTACTTCGCTTGTCCCGATACCGAAAGCCAGGGCGCCGAACGCGCCGTGCGTCGCTGTGTGGCTGTCGCCGCAGACGATCGTACATCCCGGCAGCGTGATGCCCAGCTCCGGCCCGATCACGTGCACGATGCCCTGGTTGCGGCTGTTCATGTCGAACAGGTTGATGCCGTTTTCCTGGCAATTGCGCGCCAGCGCTTCGAATTGCAACTTCGCGTCGGGATCCAGTACCGGGGCCAGTCGGTCTTTCGTCGAGACGGAATGGTCCATCACAGCAAATGTCAGCTCGGGGCGGCGGACTTTGCGGCCCGCGACTTTCAGGCCGGAAAACGCCTGCGGAGTGGTGCCCTCGTGGATCAGGTGCCGGTCGATGTAGATCAGCGAAGGTTTGCCGGGCTCGTCGCGGACAATGTGCGAGCCCCAAATTTTTTCGTACAGTGTGCGTAAAGCCATCAGTTAACTTTTACCATTCCCCCGAAACATTTTAGCAGGTGCCCAGGCTGTCCGCTACCCGCAGAAGAGCCCGAAACGGAGTGAACCGCATATACCGGGAACGATCGAACCGATCAGTCGCCTGCCCCTCGGGGGGAAGCAAAGAGGCTAAAACTCAACCGAGTACCGGCGCGACCAATCGGCGGTAACCAGCGCCGGATCCGAAGAGTCAGCCCTGCCCCAGCCTCACGACAACTCGAAGATGGGGTGCCCGGAAAATCGACTTCGAAACCCGAAACTAATCTTTGATTGCGGCGATGGTTACTACCGGGACGCAGAAGAATATCGCGCTGTCGACGATTTCGATGCGCAGGGCGCGGGTTAACGCTGGGCTTGCGGTGCCGAAGAGCTGCTTCAGCTCCGCTACCGCCTCGGGCGGCGTGTTGATCCGCCGCACCCACGCGTCGAAGCTCATCGGGCCGCCGTTCTCCGTCGCGAAGCCCGTCTCTTGGGCGAATATGCGCGGGCCCGCGTCCTCGACCATCGCGCGCCACTCGCTCGGCGAATAATTCCGCACGTGCGAGGGATCGCGCAGCCGTTCCATGCGATCCCACTGCGCGGCCGGCTCCGGATCGTTCTCATGGCCGGGCGGCGCGGTGCTGTCCACAATCAGCAGGCGCGCGCCAGGCCGGGCCACGCGCGCCATCTCGCGCACCGCCGCGCGCACATCCGCAAAGTGATGCGGCGCCTGGCGCACCGTCACGATGTCGAAGCTCGCATCGCGGAAGGGAAGCTTCTCCGCCGGCCCCTGCTGCGTGTAGACGTTCGCCAGCCCGCGCGCGGCGGCGTTGCGGCGCGTTTCCAGTATCATCTCCCGCGTCAGGTCGTACGCGATCACGCGCGCCACGTGCGGAGCCAGCGCCAGCGCCGTATGCCCCGCGCCGGTGGCGATGTCGAGCGCCGAGTCTTTCGGCTGCGGCGCGGCCAGCTCGACCACGCGCTGCAGCGCGCTGGCATCCGCATGCACCAGACTCGTGCCGTAAGCCGTCGCCGCCGCCCCGAACTGCGATTGCACGCGCTCGTGTACGGTCTGGGGCGCGGTCGCGTCTTTAGTCGATTGAGTCATCTACATTCCCCTGTCTATAGGAAACGTGATCGCCACGCGGCTGTCCAATATTTAAATTTTATGCGGTGATTTGCGGGAGATATGGACGAGCAGACAGCCAGTGAGCTCGTTCGCTCGAAGGAGGCAGATGACGAATCAGATTGCGTCTGGCTGGTGACTTCGATGGCGGGGCGGCGTGGGAATAGGGACCATGCCCTCCACCGGCGACTCCCGCTGCCCCGTCAACGCCCCCGCCGCCGCAAGCCGATCAGCTGGCGGCGAGCGATTCAAGACCGATGCGGCGAAGCCTACGCGTATTCAGATCGGCGGCAGTGTGCAGATGGCCAAGGTCGTCCATTGCGTTGAGCCGGTGTATCCCCGGGACGCGAGGATCGCGCATATTTTGGCAGCGGTGACGTTGCAGGTCGTTGTCGCGACGGACGGCACGGTCCTGACGGCTGAATATGTGGCGGGGCCGCCTATCTTTGAGGATGCGGCGATGGATGCGGTTGAGAAATGGCAGTTCGAGCCAAAGTTGCTTGAGGGCCAGCCCGTTGAGGTGGACACCAGAATTTACGGGGTGTTCGCGCTCAAGTCCCAGCAACGGCTCCGCCTCACGGCAAGGCTGGGGTACCCGCAAGACATTCCGTACCCACTCGCGCGTCATTTCCCGAACGCGAGGTTGATGCCGGTCGAAAGGATTACGTCGTTTGATTTTGTGGTGGGTATCGGCGGATTAGTTACGTAGCGGTCGCTGACCGAGATTTGCCAGCCGAGCCATTTGCTGATTTTCGTCACGGCGTTGGCGTCGAACGAGGCGCGGTATTGGCTGAGGTCGTCGAGATCGGGATAGATCGACGCGGTTTCGTTGAGCGTGGTGAGCGAGCGGAATTTGTGCATAAAGACTTCGCCGAAAGTGAGGCCCGGGAGATTGCGCTGGAACGAAGGCGAAGGGTTCGCGACTGTGCCGTTGTAGGTTTCGCGCGTATAGTTGATGCCGCCGAGGATGTCGAGCGTGGTCTTGGGATTGGCGATGGCGTGCACGCCGATGCCGCCGGTATAAATCGCGCGAAGCGTGAGGTCCTGCAGCTCGTCATGCGTAAAATCGCCTTCGGCCGCGGCGAAAAGTCTGGGCGTGAAGTTGCGGTTGTATTTAATGGAGCCGAGGACGGCATTGGCGGTGACGCCTCCGCCGGGTGCGTTGTCCGTGGTGTAGAGGGAGGATTCGCTGACGGCGAAATCGTCGTCGGGAGTTTTGCGCTCGACGGCGGTGGCCGTATTCAGGTTCGTGGTTTCGCTGTTACCGCGCGCGAGGGAGAGTCCGACCGTGCCGCTACCTTTCCAGTCCTGCTTCCAGGTGGGATGCTGCGATTTTTCGAACGCCGTTTCGCTTTCGGCCGTCCGGATCGCGGCAATTTTGGCGTAGTCCACTTCGACGGATTCGCCGGCGGCAGTGTGGACGATGAGAGTTTTTGCGGCGGGCGTGACGGTGCCGGTGACCGTTTTCTTGTCGCCGGTGGTGATGTAGAGAGGCTTGTCGGCGACGAGCTCCTTGATCGACGCCCATTTTATTTTCACGTCGCCGGCGTAGTCGGTGTTGAGCGTGAGCGTCTTGCCGTCGGAATCGGAGATTTTGCCGGAGATGCGGTCGCCGTTGGCGAGCGTGACGGTTTCGGCTTTGCTGGCAGCTGGCGCAAATGAAAGGATGAGTGCGACGGCGGCGACGATTCCTGCGAGTTTCATTATTTCCCCCAAGGTTTGCGATCGGTTTTCTAATTTCGGAACGAGGGCTGGCTGGTCCGCAGGGCTGGCGGATACGACAGCCATATTTTACACGTGGTAGAATCGAAATTCTTCGAGCAAAATTCAAGAATCGTGAACGCACAAGTCCCATCGACAGCGGCGTCGACGGTGGCGCGTCCGTGTCCGCTATGCGGGGCGAACGAGCGCCACGTGCTGACGCGGCGCGAGCCGTGGGAGATCGTCGAGTGCGCGGCTTGCGAGATGGTGTTTATCGGCAGCGAGCTGGCGTACGACGTGCAGGCTCGGGATTTCGATTGGGATCACGAGCACTCGAAGGAAGCGGAGCGACGGATGCGCAAGCAGCCCGTTTTCGTTTTCTTGTCCCGCTTATTAAAACCGCTGCGGCCGAATACGAACGGGCGGATGCTGTCGCAGACGCTCCGGCGGGCGCGGGCCGGGAAACTGGTGGATTTCGGCTGCGGCGACGCGGGATTTCTGGTGCTGGCGAAGCCGCATTTCGATGTGACGGGGATCGAGCTGAGCCCGCGAGGCGTGGAGATTGCGCGCTCGCGGATTTCGCGTGAGGCGATTCTGGAAGGCCCGGTCACGGAAATGGCTGCGACGCTGCCGGCGGGCGCGTTTGATGTGGTGACCCAGTTCGGCTACATCGAGCATGAGTGGGCGCCGATTGCGGGGTTGCGCGCGGCGCACCGGCTGCTCCGGCCCGGCGGCGTGACGGTGATCAAGACGCCGAATTACGCGAGCTGGAACCGCACGATTCGCGGGATGGAATGGTGCGGGTATCACATTCCGGCGCACTGCAACTATTTTACACCGCGGACGCTGGCGGAAATTTTGCGGCGTGCGGGATTCGAACCGCTAGAGCGTCCGCTGGCGGATTGCCTGCCGACCAGCGATTCGCTGTGGATGGCGGCGCGGAAACGCGGGTAGGGACGTGTGCGCGCTCCAGGCGGATATTTTCTTTGTCGTTAAACGCGGATACAATAGGCGCGGGCCCGGCGGACCGTTTCCAGGCGGTGAGCGTGCGGCGCAGCGGCATCATCCTCGCATTGGCAGTTCTCGGCAGCGGGCTCGTGGCTTCGGCGCGAGTCGACGACGATCCTCGGCAAGGTTTTCCTCTGATTCCTGGCACGGAGTGGGTTTATCGCGGATTCGTGCGCTCGTTCGATCAGGACTCGTCGACTGGGAAAGTTACGCCCATCACCTGGACGATGGCGGTGATTCACGAGTTCGAGCGCGGCGGCGTGAGCGCTGCGGTGGTGAAGGGGTTTCCGTCGGATCTGGATTGGTCTGACGGGCACACCGAGCCGCAGCTGTCTGTTCTGATCGGGACGCAAGACGCGCGGTTCTACGTGAATACGCTATCGGGGGCGGGCGTCACGCTGGATCAGATCGAGGACGTGAAGTATTCGTTTGTGAATCTGGTTCGCGACGACGACGGGTTCTTGCAGCTCCCGCTGGCGCAGGGCAAGCGATTCTTTTGCGATCAGGGAGCGGAGAATCGTCAGGATTCTGAATATTGTTGGGTGACAGGGCCGCCGCATCCTGTCGAGTTAAACCACGTGGCGGGCATCGCGCCGGGCGGGCGAATCGCATACGAGGTTGAATTCTCCACGAATCCCGACGACAGGGAGTTCGAGTTCGTGGACGGCGTCGGCATCACGAGCTATCAGTATCATCACCATGGAACGATCGCGGAGACCGAGTTGCGTCTGAGCGAGTTTCATCCTGCGAGCGAATCGGCAAGCCGTTGATGTTTCTTCGCTGAAGGAAAAGCGGAGACCTGTGTAGTACGACACTGACCTTCGCCTGTACAAAAACTGTACCTCGCGGTTGTTGACGCGGGATGACGTCCTCGCATACGTTCCTTCCCGCATTCGCATGCCGTCTCCGAACGACTCGGCTGCGAGTGGAACCCTACATTCTCTGAACCTTCAAGTCGCCGCCCAGCCTTGAGGCCGAAAAAGTTGGAACGCGAGGGGTGTGTCTCGCGGCTTTCAACGGCACGGACAAGGAGAAGCAAACGATGAGGTTTCACTACGGGTGTGGCTATAGAAAGATCGCGACGGCAATCGTGCTGACGGCGTTGGTGTCGGTGAGTCCGGCGCCGCTGGCATACGCGCAAAACGGAAGCACAACAACGGAACCGAGCCGCGCCTCAAGCGGCAGCGGATCAGGCGGAGGCGGCGGGCAGGGCGGCGGAGGGTCCGTGCACGATCCGGGGCCGCGGGCGGGTTCGGTGGGCGCAGGGCAGCCGATTCAGGGACTGAACGCCGAGCAGCTGGAATATTTCCAGAACGGACTGGCGCGATTCAACCAGACCGATTCGGTGAGCGGAACCATTCCCGGTGAGACGGGCCTCGGGTTGGGACCTGGGTACAACGCCACGAGCTGCCAGAGCTGCCATGGGCAACCGTCCGCAGGCGGTTCGAGCCCGAGCACGAATGCGTACCCGAACATCGGGCCGAATCCGCAGGTTGCCGAAGCGAATGCGGATGGAGCGCTGAATACGCTGCCCAGTTTTATTACCGCCGATGGTCCTGTGCGCGAGGTGAGGTTTCCGTTTGTCGTGGGATCGAATAACGCCGTGACCCCGACGCCCGACGGCGGCGTGCACGACGTGTTTACGATTGCGGGGCGGACGGACGCCAGCGGTTGCACGATGGCGCAGCCGAATTTCACGCAGGCGGCGCAGCTCAACAATATGATCTTCCGGATTCCGACGCCAACGTTCGGTGCGGGACTGATCGAAGCGATTCCTGATGCCACCATCATCGCCAACATGAACGCGAATGCGGCGCTGAAGCGGGCGCTGGGGATTTCGGGGCACACCAACAACAGCGGGAACGACGGTTCGGTGACGCGGTTCGGCTGGAAGGCGCAGAACAAGTCGCTCGAGATTTTCGCGGGCGAAGCCTACAACGTCGAAATGGGCGTGACGAACGAGTTATTCCCGAACGAGCGCGCGAATCCTCCGGCGGCGTGTCTCTACAACGCAACTCCGGAGGACGCGACGAACTTCTCGCTGCTGGGACCCAACATTCCCAGCGACACGGTGATGTTCGCGGCGTTCATGCGTTTCCTGGCGGCGCCGACACCTGCCGCGGCAGCCATTCCGGGAAATCCGTCGGTAGCGTCAATTGTGGACGGTCGCGCGATGTTCAGCGCGGTGCACTGCGACCTGTGCCACACGCCGACGCTGCAGACGGGACCGGCGGCGATGGCGCCCGCGCTTAGCAATCAGACTGCGGCGCTGTTCTCCGACCTGCTGGTGCACAACATGGGGTCGGGGCTGGCGGACCGCGTATCGCAGGGCTCGGCAGGCCCCGATGAATTCCGGACAGCACCGCTTTGGGGATTGGGCCAGCGCGTGTTTTTCCTGCACGACGGACGCGCGAACCCAACGAACGGCGGCCTGCTGGAGGCGATCCAGGCACACTCGAGCCAGGGGTCGGAGGCCAATACCGTCATCAGCATGTTCAACAACCTGAGCAACCAGCAAAAGCAGGATCTGCTGAATTTCCTGCGTTCGCTGTAAATTTCAGGGCGAAGTCACAACCGACGCGCGGGCGCTGTAGGCGAGCGTCCGCGCGTCGGTTTTCGTAGGCCCTCTCAAACATGGTCGAAGTTTTGATCGAAGATAGGTAAGGGTGGGACTGAAGCCGACCGCTCGATTACCAGCGAGCCGTCGTCAAGGCCGAAAAGAAAGACAACCCAGGAAGCGAACGTAAAAACTCTTTTAAGTGGTTGGAGAGAAGTCTGCTCAAAAAGTGTTTGACAGGGCCAACGTTGTTCGAGATCGAGCGTTTACATGCAAAGGCTGTTACCCCGGAGCCTTGATCGCACGATCATGACTGGAATATAGTGACCGCCATGGCAACCACTCCGATTCCCATTCCGCGGTCGCAAAGCCGGCTGGATTTGATTTTGGTCGAGACGGAAGATAAGGTTGCGCTAAACGGCCTGCTGTGGGAGCCGCAGAAGGCCGGCGATTCGCTGGTCGTCATGGTGCCGGGGGGCACGACGGGCGCGGCACTGTTTCCGGCGCATGATTACTCTCCTCTTGCCAGCGCACTGACGGATAACGGCTATGCGTTCCTGCTTTGCAACATGCGCGCCTCCTACAACAACCCCTACGCGGAGTACAGCGACGCGGTGAAGGACATCGCCGCTTTCGTCGCGTACGCGAAGTCGAAGGGTTACGGGCGGATCGCGATTCTGGGCATCAGCCTCGGCGGCCCTCGCATGGCGCAGTATGTGGCCGAGCGAAACGACCCGGCGGTGAAGGCCGTGGGCTTTATCGCTTCGATCCCATCACCGTATCTGGAGTTTCAAGTGCGGAGCAGCGAAGCGGACAAGCGGTGCCTGGAAGATACGCTCCAGCACGCGCGCGAATTGGTCGCCCAGGGCAACGGGCAGCAACCCGTCGGGTTTGACAACTGGTTTCCCGGCGCGGTGTCCGTCATGGGGAGTGCCAAGGCCCTGATCAGCTTCTTCGGAGCGCCGAGCGACCCGGGCACTCCTAGCTCAATCAAGTACGGACCGAAGATCAAAGTGCCCGCCCTGGTGATTCACGGCGATCAGGACGAGCTGGCCCTCCCGCCGAACGCTCAGAAGATCTACGACAGCCTCACGGCGTCGCCGCAGCGCGACTTGATCTGGGTTAAGGGCGCGAGCCACTATTTGACGCCTGGCCCGCTCGCAGAGTCCTACGCCAGACTGAGTGTCGATTGGCTCGTGAGAAACTTTTCCGCTTCCGCTGGCCGATAGGCAGTCGCGCTCAAACGGCGACTGCCACTCCCGCGTGTCTCTCTATCGGGCGCGCAAGGCCGAACCCGTAACACCAGCATGGTTGCCCGATAATCGAGCACTCGCCTGAAATGCGTACGCGCCGAAATGAGAGAATTTCCTGGGTTCGCCGTAAATCTCAGAGCGGAGTCACACAAGCGCGCGGGTGCTCGCGACGAGCATCCGCGCCTGATTCTGTGCACGCCCTCCCTGTCGGTCCAGCGCGCGAATAACCGGGCGAATGCCGGGGAGTACTTCGTTTGGCGCTTTGTCAGCTGCTGGCCGAAGGTGCGGTGCTAAAGTTCGAGCGACGGTGAGGGTATCTCGGGAGGCAAGACGTGAAGGCTTCTCTGTTTTATCGAATGGCAGCGGTTCTTCTGCTGCTTTTTGCTGCCGGACATCTACTGGGTTTTCGCCAGTCCGATCCCGCATGGGGAATTGAGACGCTGCTGGCCTCCATGCGGTCAATTCGCTTTGATGTGCAGGGGTTCAGTCGGACCTATTGGGATTTCTTTGTCGCCGCTGGATTCTCGGTCGGCGTGTTCTATCTGCTTGCGGCGGTATTGGCATGGCAGCTGGGTGGCCTTCCGGCAGAGACGTTGGCGGTCATGCGCGTGACGGTGTGGGCTCTGGCTCTTTGTTTTGCCGCTATCACGGTTGTGAGCTGGAGATACCTCTTTGTCCTGCCCATCGTTTTTTCCATCGTGATTACCGTCTGTTTGACTCTGGCGGCATGGCTTTCAGCCAAGCCCACCTGAAGCCGTCCGGGTTCTGTTCGAGCCTGCGTCGTGAATCGGGCCATGTTCCAACAGGGTCCCGAGCAACCACCTGCAATCGGTGGATATCCTACCGATTGGGCAAGCGTGGAGTCTCGGTTTTTCGCCAATCGTGGTAAACTACAGGTGCGCACTTGGGTGCCCGCCGCGCGGGGAATGATGGCGGGCGATGGCTCAAGCGTTCCCGCTCGGATTGATCCGGAATTGAACTGGAGAACTTGGCGAACGGCACATTGCCGGGTGCCGCGAATCACCGCACCGGCCTGGGAAGGACGAGCATGAAGAATTTGTTTGTGGGAAACATGACCTTCCAGACGACGGAAGCCGATCTGAAGGCGCTGTTCGAGCCCTATGGGCAAGTCGCACGGGTGCACATCGCCATCGACCGGGAAACGCGGCGCTCGCGGGGGTTCGGGTTCGTGGAGATGCCGAATGACGCCGAAGCCGCGCAGGCGATGCAGGCGCTGGACGGCAAGGATTTCGGAGGGCGCGCACTGAAAGTGAATGAAGCGCGGCCGCGGGAAGCTTCCGCCGGCGGCGCCCGCGGGCCGCGAGGCGGCGGGCCCGGGGGCGGCCAGGGGTATGACCGCGGCGGACATAGCGGTCAGGGAGATCGCGGTGGCCACGGCGGGCAGGGCGGCCGAGGCGGGGGGCGGGGAAGATTTTCGAACGAGGACTACAGCGAGTCGCCGCGCCAACCGCGCGAGCCTCGCTGGTAGGGAACTGCTGTAGGCGTTCGCGGACGGGCCGTGGGGCCGGTCCGATTCGGATTCCAAATACAAAAGGGGAGATCCCATGCCGACAACATTCCAAAAGCGTCAGAAAGAAATGAAGCGTCAGGAAAAGGCGCGCTCGAAGGCCGAGCGGCGGCAGCAGAAGAAGCAGGAAGGGACCGTGGCGGAGGAAGAGGAGCTTCAGGTGCTGAGCGGCCCGCGTCCCCTGGGCGAGGAATTCACCGGTCCGCTGCCGTATGAGCGCGAGTAATCCCGCGCCGGCTGCTATTTCTCAAAATGCGGCATTACTTCGCTGGTGAATAGCCCGAGCGAACGAACACTTTCTTCATGCGTTAGATTTCCGAAGGCGAACCGGGGCACGTAGTAATTGGCCCCGGTTTCCTTGATTTCCTTCTCGATCCTTGCCCGTAGGCTTTCTGGTTTCCCCGTCAGCAGCGTCGATTCCGCCGCGCGCTTTACCTCATCCAGGCTCGCCGCCGTCGCATTGTATTTCTTCCAGAGATAGACGAGGCTCTCGTGAAATTCGTGCGAGGCTTGTGAGCCGCGCTGCTTCGCCCTCTGCTCGTCTTCGGACAAATACACGAAACGCGTCAGGCCGACTCGTGGCATTTTCTTTCCGCTTGCTCCGTGTGTTTCGTTCCACGCCTGTTTGTATGACGCGATAATTTTCGCGGCGAAGTCCGTGCCGACGAGCGTGACGATGCTCATATTGTCGCGAGCGGCCCGGGCGGCGCCTTCCGTGCTCGTCGTTGCGTACCAGATCGGCGGATGTGGCAGTTGGTAGGGTCTCAGCTCGATCGGCACGTTCGTGAAGTCGAAGAATTTTCCGTGAAAGTCGACGACATCCCGCGTAAGCGCCTGCATCACCACCTGCATCGCCTCGCCGTACATTGCCGGCGCGTCGGCCTCGCGCACGCCGAAAAATCCCAGCTCGACTCCGGAAACGCCGCGGCCGGTGCCGATTTCGAAGCGGCCCTTGGTCAGGTGGTCGATCATGCAGATTTCCGAGGCGAGGCGCAGAGGGTGATAGAGCGTCGCGATCAGCACGAGCGGCGCGAAACGAATTCGCTCGGTGATGCGCGCGGCGGCCGAGTAGAAAATCAGGGGCGACGGTGCGAGGCCGAGCGGCGTGCTGTGATGCTCGGTCAGGTGAAACGTGGTGAAGCCGGCCCGGTCGTACATTTGCAAGAGCTTGAGCCGGCTATCGTAGGTCTCCGCGATGGGACGGTCCTGCCGGTCGATGTGATCGATCGCGCCAAATTCAATTTTCATGGCCCACCCTTGAGGCTGGAAGTGCGCCTGTCCCCGCGTCAGGCGACCTTTGAGCGGAGAGACTGTACCGCCGAGCCTTGGCATTGGCAATCGGCACGCGCCGGTTTCATCCCGAGAGCTCGCTCAACTCCCGATGACCGAGCCGAGGCTCAGCCAGAGCAGTGTATTGATCGCAAACCGCGTCTACGAAATCGAGGCGAACAAAATCGCTCGGGGGGACAGGCGCTCGGGAGCCGGCCCCGCTAGGATCGGACAGCCATGGGAATAAATAACTTGTGTTCCGCGATGATGGGTGTAGTTTCCGCACGGGAGAGGAACCATGTGCTTTTCAGCGACAGCGAACTTTGTTGGAAGTACGGCCTTGGCCGGAATCGGCGTTGTCACCTTGACGAGGGTGAGGCACCGTCGGGAGCTGCTGTTTGCGACGTTGCCCACGCTGTTCGCCGTTCATCAGTTCATGGAAGGGTTCGTCTGGCTGGGATTGGACGGAACTCTATCTCCAACCGTGGCGCACGACATGGGCGCGGCGTTCATGTTGTATGCGCAGGGGCTGCTCCCATTTCTTCTGCCGCTCAGCGTGCTGCTGTTTGAGCCTGACGGGAAGAGCCGTCGGCGCATGCTTCCGTTTCTGGTGCTCGGCGGAGGCACGGCGCTATACATATTGTGGGCGCTGACGGCATATCCATTGCAGCTCTACGTGAGAGGAAACAGCATCGTCTACATCAACCAAGCGACGAACAACACAGCCGTTGCGGTGCTGTATGTGATTGCGACGTGCGGTTCGCTGTTTTTTTCGCAGGTCAGGCCAATGGTAATTTTCGGGGCCGCAAATCTGGCGATTCTGCTGGCCGTAATGGCCTTCAAGCGGTACGCGTTCACTTCGCTGTGGTGTGCCTACGCGGCGATTGCCAGCGTAATCATCCTCGCTTACTTCTGGCAGAGTTACGGCAAGCGGCCGCTCCGCTACGCACTGCCGCTGTAAGTAGCCCAGTGAAAGGTTGGGCGATAGCTGGATGCCATGCAAAACGTTGACGCGCAAGGGGCACGGCCGCCGCTGGGCCCTGCGGTTTGGGACATCGCTCTCAACGCGATCATTCCGGTAATTCTCTACAAACTGTCGAAACATTATTTGTCGTCTTCCGAGCTCACGGCGTTGCTGATCGCCACGACGTTCCCGGTGGGCAAGAGCATCTTCGATTTGGTGCGCCGCGGGCAGGTCGATCCCGTTTCCATCGTCGTGCTGCTGGGGATCGCTGCGAACGGCGTGGCCTTATTCTTCGGCGGGAGCCCTCGGCTACTGCTGGTGCGCGAATCGCTGTTTACCGGCGCATTCGGCTTGGCCTGTTTTTTTTCGCTGCTGCTGCCGCGGCCCATGATGTTCTATTTTGCGCGCCACTTCGTTGCGGGAGCGGACCCCCAGCGGCGGGCGCGATTCAACGCCGGTTGGCAACTGCGCGAGGTCCGTTTTTGCCACCGCCTGATCACCACTGTTTGGGGATGCGTGTTTGTCGGCGAGCTGATTCTACGCATCGTTTTGATTTACCACGCGTCGACGGCGACGGTCTTGATCGTTTCGCCGGCCCTTCTTGGCACCCTGACCATCGCCGCTATGATTTGGGCATTCAGTTATGGGCGCCGAGTCCGGCTGCGCGCGCTAGCGCATCTCGATCAAATTTCGGGCCTGGACGCGCGCTGACCTCGGTCTCAGATATACAGGTTGGCCGCAAATATCGGGCGATTCGGCTTGTCGGACGATCGCGGCAATTGTGATAAATTCGGGTTCGGAAGCATGGATCGTTAACGTGAGACCGCCAAGGCCGCGAGAATACTCGATGACGTCATTCCGCCGCTCCGCCGTTCTTGCCCTCGCTCTCGCTTCGACGAGTTTACCTTTGCTGGCGCAAGGCAAGCCCATCGATTCCGACATTCCCGCGAACTTCAAAGCGCCGACCTCGGACTACAACTACGTCAAACGCGTCGAGATGATCCCGATGCGCGATGGCGTTCGGTTGTACACCGTGGTCGTGATTCCCAAAGGCGCTACGCGTGCGCCGATCCTTTTGACGCGTACCCCCTACAACGCCAAAGACCGCGCTACGCGGTCCGAGTCACCCTACATGCTTGATGAGCTTCCCCTGAGCGACGAGGTGTTTGTTAAAGCAGGCTACATCCGCGCATTCCAGGACGTGCGCGGCAAATATGGTTCCGAAGGCGCGTATATCATGACGCCTCCGCCGATCGGAGGGCTAAACACCAGCGGAATCGACGACACTACCGACGCCTACGACACCATCGACTGGCTGGTAAAGAACCTGCCCGAATCCAACGGCAAGGTCGGCATGATCGGCTCTTCCTACGAGGGCTTTACCGTTGTGATGGCCCTGATCCATCCGCATCCGGCGCTGAAGGTGGCGGCTCCCGAGAGCCCCATGGTGGACGGTTGGATGGGGGACGACTGGTTCCACTACGGCGCGTTTCGCCAACCGAATCTCGACTACATCATGGAACAGACCTCCCTGAAGGAAAAGGCTCCGGCCATACCGCGCGAGGGATATGACGATTACACGAACTTTCTCGCCAAGGGGTCGGCCGGCGATTTTGCGCGCGCCGCCGGTTTGGATCAGCTACCTTTTTGGCGAAGGATGGACGAACATCCGGCCTACGACGGTTTCTGGCAGGGGCAGGCGCTCGACAGGATTATGGCTTCGCTGCCGCTGAAGGTCCCCGTCATGTGGTTGCAGGGCCTGTGGGACCAGGAGGATATGTGGGGCGCGATCCACTGTTACCAGGCCGTCGAATCGAAGGACACGCAGAACGACAAGAATTTTCTGGTCATGGGACCCTGGCGACACAGCCAGGTGAACGCGGATGGATATTCGCTCGGGCCGCTGCGTTGGGACGGCGATACGACCCTGCAGTTCCGCCGTGACGTGCTGCTTCCGTTTTTCAATCAATATTTGCTGGACAGTGCTCCGAAGGCCGATACGCCGCCGGTGCTGATTTACAACACCGGAGAGAACCGTTGGGAACGCTTCAAGTCCTGGCCGCTGAGCTGTAATCAGGGCTGCTCCAACAAACCGCGACCGCTGTATCTGACGGCGAACGGCGGATTGTCTTTCAACGCCCCGGACGCGGCCATGGCGAAATACGACGAGTACGTTTCCGATCCAGCCAAACCGGTGCCGTACAGACCGAGGCCCGTGGTTGAGTCCGACGGCGACGCCTGGCGGCGCTGGCTCGTCAACGATCAGCGATTTGTCGATGGCCGTCCAGATGTGCTTACGTTTGTCACCGAGCCGCTCACGGCGCCGCTGCGCGTGAGCGGTGCGCCGGAGGTGAATCTCTACGCTTCCACCACTGGCAGCGATAGCGATTGGGCCGTCAAGCTGATCGACGTCTATCCTGATACCGTGCCTTCGCAACCGGAGATGGGCGGATATGAACTAGCCATCTCTCTGGACATTTTCCGGGGCCGGTATCGCACGAGCTTTGAACATCCCGCCGCGATCACGCCGGACCAGCCGTTGCTGTATCGCTTCGCCATCCCGACCGTAAACCACGTATTCTTGCCGGGGCATCGGATCATGGTTCAGGTGCAATCGACGCTTTTCCCGCTTTACGACCGCAACCCGCAAACATTCGTGCCGAACATTCTGGATGCCAAGCCCGCGGATTATCAGAAGGCGACTCAGCGCATTTGGCACACTCCGGGCGACACGAGCTTTATTGAATTACCACTGGCGCCCTAGACAGGGGCCTTCCTCCTGCCATTGGCTTATGTTTTCGCGCCGTCATCAGATGGGCGGGCCTTCGACCAAGGCCTGAGGTTAGCCGCCGCGTGTTGAGAGAACCGAAGCGAAATACGGGCGCACAGGGCCCCGCTCCCGCGAAATGACATAGCCACGGGGCGAAACGGGGCTGCCGGGACGTAGTTTTCACGGCATAGGTGACCGCGGGCGGACTTGCGGCGTCTGAATGAGTGCTATACTCGGATTTCACCGCGTTTCGGCATTCATGGTTTTGGCCATCATAAAGGAGTACCCGGATGGGGATTGAATTTCGGGAGCTGTGGCTCTGGGCAAGAAATCGTAAACTGCTCGCGTCCTTCCTCGTCGCGTTCACGCTCTGTCTGGGAATCCTGATTGGCACGCTGATCTCGGGCCGCGCTCTGGCCACGCGTGCGCAGGCAACGAATGGCGCGTCGCTGCTGGCGATTCCCGATCCGGTGAGTTTGTCGGGCGCGTTTTCGAGCATCTCGAAAACCCTGGGCCCTGCCGTAGTGAACATTTCGACCACCCAGGTGATCGAGAAACCGAAGGGCGGAAAGACACCGCACGCCGGGCAAAACGATCCCTTCCAGGATTTCTTCGACCGATTTTTTGATTCGCCGGATAACGCACCCGACGCCGAGCGCAGCCTCGGTTCCGGCGTCATTGTCGACAAAAAAGGCTTCATCCTGACGAACGATCACGTCATCGATGAAGCGACCAAGATTCAGGTCTCGCTCGATGGTGACTCCAACCACTACGCGGCACGGGTCGTGGGGTTTGACAAGGACACCGACCTTGCGGTGATCAAGATTGAAGCGGACCACGATCTGCCGGTGGCGCGACTGGGAAACTCCGACGGCGTGCAGGTCGGCGACTGGGTTCTGGCGTTCGGCAGTCCGTTCGGCTTGAATTCGACGGTCACGGCCGGTATCGTCAGCGCCAAGGATCGCTCAAACGTAGGCCATCAATTCCAACGATTCATCCAGACCGACGCGGCCATCAATCCGGGGAATTCCGGCGGCCCGCTGGTGAGCCTTACCGGAGAAGTGATCGGTATCAACACCGCCATTTATACGGGCAGCAGGGGATTTGAAGGCGTCGGTTTCGCGCTGCCATCGAACACGGCGATCACGGTCTACAACCAGCTGGTTACCGCTGGAAAAGTGGTGCGCGGTTCGATCGGCGTCACGTTTCAGGAAGAGAACAGCAACAATCCGGTGCTGATGCGCGAGCTGGGAGCGCCTTACGGGATCGTGGTCGAAGCCGTCGAGCCGGGCAGCCCCGCAGACAAAGTGGGGCTACAGGCGGGAGACGTGATCACCGATGTGAACGGCCAGCCGGTCCACAACGGCGCTGACCTGGTGAATCCGATCGCGCAGACCCCCATCGGCAATTCCGTGCAGGTTCGTTTCGTGCGCAACAAGCAGGCCAAGGACGTGACCGTTACCGTCGCGGACCGCACCAAGATTTTCCCGCAGTCGGCTCAGGATGCCGATGACCAGCCCGATCAGTCCGAGGAGCCTGCGCAGTTTGGGCTCCACGTGGAGGAATTGACGCCGGACATGTCGCACAAGCTTGGCATGGGAGATATGGAAGGTGCAGTTGTGACCGAAGTCGAGCCCGCGACTTTTGCCGAAGACGTTGGGTTCGCCCGCGGCGACGTAATCATTGAGATCAACCACACGGCTATCAAGTCACTGGCGGAATATCGGGCGCAGATGGCAAAGCTTCAGCCGGGCGCCGACGTGCTGTTCCGCGTGGCGCGGCGTTCCGATGCCGACCGCACCCTGACGTTGTTTCTGGCTGGATCGATTCCCGCAAAACAATAATTCAACCGCTGCCAAACCAAACCGGTCTTTCGGAAGCCTGACTCCCAGGAACCTTGTATTGCAGGGGTCTCCTACGCGTGTCATACTCGGGTTCCCCGCGAAGATCGGCAGGTATTGGGGAGGCTCAGCGATGCGAATGTCCACTCGAATTTCGATCTTAGGGATCAGCGCGCTGCTGGCAGTGGGCGCAGCCGCGCCGCTGGCGACTTTCGCGGGCGGCCCTCCCGCCAAGCCGGCGCCTAAGCCGGATGAGCAGAAGAAGGTTTGGACCAACGAAGATGTTGCGCGGCTGAATCCTGATTACGTGGCAGGAGCCGGGAACTCGGCTACGGTGATCGCCGTGGTCCCGCCGACCTTTGTGGTGACGCCGGAGGGTCCCAGACCCGCACCGGTGGTCGTCGCCGTGCCGATCGCTCCGGAGCAGGATGCGGCATGGTATGGCCGTCAGCTGGCGAATTGGCAGACCGAGCTTGCAGCGATCGAGGCGCGCGAACAGGAACTTCGCAATTTCCGTGCGACGTCGGCTGGCCTGCAGACGGGGCTGGTACTGAACGGGCCCGTCGAGGGCATCACCACGGACAATCTGATCGCGAATCTCGACGCCGAGCGGCATGACATCCTAGCCCAGATCGACGCTTTGCAAGATCTGGCGCGCAGCAACGGGTTCGCACCGGGCGCGCTGGTCGCATCCGAAGGCCTGCAGCCAACAACTCAGGAGCAACGGGCGGATCTTCTGCGGACGGTTCAGGGCGCCCATGCGCAGCTTGAGGGCATCCAACTCACCCAGACGGTGATGCAGCAGCAAGCCGCAGACCTGCACGCGACGCTACAGCCACCGACTCCGGGCTGGGGCGGCAATATGACCACCGACCTCGAAGAGCGGCTGGATAGCCAGGCGGCGTCGCTCGCTTCCAGCATTGACAGCGCGAGTGACACGGCGCGTTCGCTGGGCGTTCCGCCGGCCGACCTGCGCTAGGCCGCGTTTCCAGCTCCTGACGGTGGCACGTTTCTCGCGCGGTTGTCTGTTTGGTCCCTAGTCGGCCGCGGCGGCTTGAGTTCGCCTCGCGAATGGCGATAATGGAGAGAGAGAAGCCGGATCAGGCAGCGCAATCCGGTCTTCCAGCGTCGAAGCTGAGGGGCCGATCGATGAGATTGCCGCTAACCGTCGCATGGCTGGCGTTTGCATGCGTGTTATCAGCCGGAGCAGCTCAGGCGCAGGGAACTTCGAGCCAGGTCGGCTCGTCGCCTACCTCGTCCCCCGCCGCTAAGACCGTATCCCACAAGAAAAAGCATCACACCGTAGCCAAGCGGCAGCCGTCCCAGAAAGCGCCGACGGCCGACCGAATCTCCGAAATTCAGTCCGCACTCGCGCGCGGTGGGTATTACCAGGGTGATCCGAACGGCAAATGGGATTCCAACACCGTGGCTGCAGTCGAAAAGTTCCAGTCGGCGAATGGCATCGACTCCAACGGCAAGCTCGATGCGCCGACCCTGCAAAAGCTCGGCCTTGGCTCCGATATCGCCGGGGTTTCAGCCCCCAAGCCGGTTACGCCGCCAAGCTGTTGTTCGACGACTCCGGCCGCGCCGCCTTCAAGCCAGTCCATGACGCCTGCTTCCACTTCCGCGGTCGCCGAAAACTCCCCGGCCGCAGCCGCCGGCGTGAAGCCCGCCGAGCACTAGACCTACGAGGATCCGCGCGTAAACTCTATTGCCTCAAAAGATGAGAAGTTCAGTGTATCGACCACCGCCTTCACCCTCCTTATGATTCTGCGTCGGACGCTTGCTCCCCTAGGGTGAAAGGAGATTCCAGGTGAGATTAATATTGCTGGTCCTGCTCATTCTGCTCTTGCTCGGGGCACTTCCCACTTGGCCTTACAGCGCCCATTGGGGCTACTACCCGAGCGGCGGGCTGGGAATCCTCCTGATCATCTTGATTATCGTGATTTTCGCCGACCGCGGTTGAGTGACCCCCGGGCTTGTCTCGCGAAACAGATCGAACGATCCGTGCGGCGATCCGGTTGCGGACGATCCGTGGCGTCGGAATTCCCCGTTCTACCGAGCTGGAGATCTCGTCTGACCGCGCCGCCCTTCCTCGGGGCCGCGCTTCGGCCTAGCAGGGAAGGGCGACCCGTCTCGTTCAGCTAGTTCCTTGCGGATTCTTTCGACTCGTTGTGCGGTGAGCCTTTCTGCAGAACCGCAACCAGGTGGCGGCCCGACACAGGAACTCGGACGCTGCCGCCCAGGATGATTTCTTTTGCCGTTAGTTTGCGCCCATAGACGTCCGCCGTGGCGTCGTCATCGGGGCGCAGCGTGGAGCCTTCCAGTGAGATTCCGGCGAACAAACCGCGCGTGCGCGAGTAGCTGAGGATCTCCGCTCGCATGTATGCGTCCGTATTCGCAGCCGCATCGCGTCCCACCGGACCCGCGGCCACGGAAGCGTCGCCGCCCAGCTTGACTTTGCTTTGCAGAATCGATTTCGCGCCGCCGCTATTCATAACCAGTAGCACGAGATCCGTTGCTTGCCCGCCGATTTGAAATCCAAAGCTGCCGCCTTCGAGCGCCATCATCGCCGGAGCGCCCCAGGGTCCGCGGAAGTCTTCGCCCGTGCGGCAGACCATGGCACCTCGGCCGTAGCTCGCGCCGACGACGAAAGCCGCCTTCAGAACGGACGGGAACACGATCACGCATTCGGCCTTTTCGAGCACCTGCTGCGGAATGTTTTCCGGCGTGTTCATGATTTCCTGCATTACGACACCCGCGTTTGCTAGGCGCTTCTGTTCCTTATTGGCTCCAAAGAGCGGCGCCGTGGCCATCAAGCCTAAACACACAAACAGTATCGATTTACGCATCATCGCTGACCTCCATGATCAGACAAGCTCAGACCTTTAAAGAGTTGCGGCTGCGGAATTGCGTTCGTCCGAAGCTTTTGTGAGGCGCATGCGACCACGCCGTTAGCCGGGGCCGTTCCTGTAGGGCACGGGTTTGTTGAACGATCCCCAACCGAAAATTTCCGTTAGGCCTTTGCTCGTGCGCCCACGAATAGCAAAGCCATCCCCGCGACCAGCGCCAAGCCCCCGAGTATGGGAGAGAGAGGAATATGTTCCTCGGTATCTTCGGTGGCGTGGAACGGTCCGATATCGACAATCTTCTGATGGCGCGTGTAGGTAATGCCCTGATAGGCGAGGATCAGCGCTCCGAAGACCACCAGCAGAATCCCGGCAACAGAGGTTGATTTCATTTTAGAGTTTTCGCGATTCTCTCGAGCGTTTGTGTCGTTGAATGATTCCGATGCCCGCCGTCACCAGGGCCACCAACAGCAACAGGTGAATCAGCCCGCCAAACGTCGATGCCGTGACGAGTCCCAAGAGCCACAGGACAAGCGACAGCACGAAGATGGTCATGTGCATTTTGTCCCCACAAGCATGCTAGGCCGATTATTGGCGGCCGGCTGTCCATTTGCGGACACTTATGGAATTCAAGTGAGGTTATCGGTGGATCTGCGACTCAGGGAGCACAGAACCCGACGGCAGCGGTCCGATCTGGTGGGCGCGGACGATGAACCGCTTCGGTGCCGGACCGACGAAATAGAAGGGGAAACAGGTCACCAGGGTGAGGGTGTTCTCGCCCGACGTCTGAAGCACCTCAACGTCGCTCGGCGACACCTCTTCGGTCCAATCCACCTGATACGCGAACTCGCCGTCGAGTGTTTCTAGCTCGATCGCGTCGCCCGGTCGAATGTTGCGCAGCGGGCGGAAGAAGGTGTCGCGGTGCGCCGTCAGGACCACATTGCCCGCCTCTCCGGGCAAGGCGGTCTCGGAAATATGACCGACCGCACGCCTTAGAATTTTGGGCGAATCGCCTTGCACGAAGACCGCATTCAGTCCGAGGCGAGGAACTTCGATTTCTCCGATCGTATTTCCCTCGATCGCTGGAAGGTGTCCTGCGATTTTGGCTGCACTCTCGAACTGCGATCTTTGAATGGCCTGATAGGAATGCGCGGCGGACACCACATAGCCGCAGTACGCCAGCGCCAATACGCCGCCGACCAGAAGCACATCGTACGCCGCGCGTAGCAGCCTGCTCATGTTTCGATGCGAGGTTGCGGCCGGAATCGGTGGCGTCATGAGGCGCCTTTCGCCGAGTCGCCAGGCACTTGGGCGTGCTTGAAATAGCCGGGCCGGGTTCGCACGCGCAGCTTGCCGCGACCCGGGGCGGAGACTTTCACCGTCAATTGCCGGAAGGAATTCGCGGAATCTGCGGTCGGGGGAACAAATCCCAACGTGTACTGCTCGCGCAGATCGCGCGCAACTCGCCTGGAAATGTCCGCGACGTCCGGCAAAGACTTTGGAAAGAAGGCGATCCCACCGGTCGCCTTGCTGAGCCGGCGAAGAACGTCCGGATTTTCTTCTTCGTCCCCGTCCGCCAGACCCAGGGAATAAATGACGACCTGCGATTGTTGAGCTAAGGCCAGAATGTGCGAGTATTTTTGCTGGCTGGCATTGTCCCCGCCATCGCTGACGATGATCAGGGCTTTCTTGTCCCATCGCCCCAGTTGCAGGTGCAGGAGCCCTTCGGCCACGGCGTCGTAAAGTGCGGTGCGCCCGCGCGCCCGAACCGAGGAAACGGCTTTCGCGAGTTCATCCGGGTCATCCGTGAATGGTTTCCCATCCAGGAGTTCGACAGAAACGTCGTCGTTGAAATCCACGACAAACATCTCGTCTTGGGGATTGCTCGACCGGGCCAGCACGGATACCGCTTGGGCCACTTCCCTGAGTTTGGGTCCCATGCTACGGCTGTGATCAACGATCAGCCCCACGGTCACCGGCGTATCTCCGTCCTGAAAGGCGGTTATTCCCTGCAATCGTCCGTTCTCGTACACGCGGAAGTTCTGCGAGCTCAGCCCGGAGATGAAATTTCCGCTCGGGTCCGTGACGCTCACGGGTAGCACCACAAGTTCTGTCTTGGCAATAAGTGCGGGTGGGCCCGTCGCGCCCGGAGGCTCAGACTGCGCCGGCAAAGCGCGCGGACCCATCAGAATGCAGCCGAACAACAAGAGAATCGTGGTAGGACAAGAGCTCGAGCGTACAGTAGGTCGTTTGAATCGCCCCATGAGGATCACCGCAGTCTTCTCAGTGCCGCGGGTTATGCAATGTCGGCACAACCCCGCGGCGCCTGGAAGCTTGATGATATTACGAACGTTCCGATACGTACCGCTTCACGACAAACGCGCATCCGAGAGATGCCAGGCCAAGTAACGCGATGAGCGGAAGCGGGCTGGCCGTCTTCGGCAAGCTGGTTTCCTGCGCCGCCGCGACCGGAGTCGGATCCTCTGTGACGGGCTGGGTCGTCGCGACCACTTCGGTTACCGGTACTTCCGCCTGTTCCGGAGTAATCGCCATAATCGGCGCGGTCTTCAGATCCGAGGCTGGCGTTTCCTCGGCGATCGCCGGGATGGGTTCCTTGGTTTCCATGGCTAGTTGGATCGCCCGCTGCTTCGGATAGACAAACTCTTGTCCGAAGTTATCGCCGGGATAGAACCAGGCCTTGAGAGCTTCCGGGTTATCGCCCGCCCGCTCTGCGAATTTCACTACGGTTTCGCCGGTCGGATGAAGCCTCCAGTTGTTAATGGCAAGAACGGTGGCGATCACGTGGATGCCATCGGCATCCAGGAATTGAACGACGTGCCGCTCCGACGCGATGTCCACGAGCTTGATGGTGTACGTGCCCGCGGGCAGGACCTGGCCGGGGATTTCGACCGGCTGGCTGAACGTCATCACCGTCTTCTTATTCCATTCGTCGGCCTGAGCACTCGATACGCAAATGAGACCAAACATTGCGAGTGCTAATACCGCTACCACTGTCTTGATGATCTTCATTTTCATTTTCTCCTGATAACTCCAAAGCCGCTGATAGAGACCGAAACTTTCGGCGCGAACCAATCGGGACGCGTGACTGGAAGCGTTGTGCCTAAAGCCCATCCTAGATGCATTGATGTCGATCAATCTGTCCGTTAGCGCACACATCCCAATTGTGCTGCGGATTTTAGCGATGCGGACACAACGGCTGGATCCGTGGTTGTCGATTCCGACCGATCCAACGCCGCGCGGCGCTGCTAGGTCCGCGCCCGCGCAATCAGAGGCGTCCCAGAAGCACGAGCACGACGATGATTAGAAGCACGAGTCCCACTCCGCCCGTCGGGTAATAACCCCAGGAGCGGCTATGCGGCCACCGCGGCAGAGCGCCGAGAAGCGCGAAAATCAGAAGTACGATCAGGATCGTTCCGAGCATGGTGCCTCCTATTTTTCAAGTCACGCGACCGGCGACTGAGATATTGCCGATTTCCAACGGCGAGCGGGACGGCCCGATCCGATTGCATTCGAGCCGCCCCACCCGACGCTGAATCTGAAAATTACTAGAGCACCACGCTGATCGAGACCTGCGCTCCGGGATAGTACGGATTGCACAGGTAATAGCCGCCGTCGATGTAATCGACGTAGACATCATCGGTGTAATACCACCCGTCCGGCCAGGGCTGGACAAATCCGAACCAATAGCCCCCGTACTGGAAACGTGAATACCCGCCAACCAATGTCGGGCTACCGATGCGGAATTCGTGGCCGCGTCCAAAATTGGAGCGGAAGCGATCGTCGGGAATGCGGCTGGCGCTTCTCGCGCTCAGCCGTAGTGCCGGCATCGAGCGCTGCCTCTGCTGTTCGGCCGCGGTGCGCTGCGCGTGTTGCTGGCCGCCGGCGTTGCTGCGGTTTTCCTGCTTTGCCTGTTCGGCCTGCCGCGGCTGCTTTTCGGACTTGGCTTGCTTTTCTTCCTGCGCCGGTTTCGCCTTTTCCTCTTGCTTGGCGGGCTTGGCTTCCGGAGCTCGCTTTTCGGTCTTGGCTTGCTCCTGTTGCTTCTCTGGTTTGGCTTGTTCTTCCTGCTTCGCAGGTTTCGCGGCCGCTTCCTGCTTCGCTGGCTTTGCTGCTTCTTCCTGCTTCGCTGGTTTTGCCGCTTCTTCTTGTTTGGCTGGCTTTGCTTGTTCCTGGTGCGCAGCCGGCTTGGCCTGCTCTTGTTGCTCCGGCTTGGCATCTCCCTCGTGGTGTTCATCCTGCGCATACACAGGGACCGTTGCTCCCAGCATCAGGAGCAGCGCTGTGGTGCTAATGACTCCGAGTGCTTTCATAAGTGTTGCCTCCGTTACCGCGAATTCATCTGCACGGCGTAAGTCGCCGTACACGTCCTGGTGCTTTCGTTCAACTACGCGCAATTCATCTCCCCGCCATTCCTTTGGCTTGGCTTAGGCCCCGATGTGGATATGGGAGAAGGAGTGGAAAAGTCCGAAAATATTCAGCAGCCAAAGCACGACGGCGATGACCACCACTGCATTCAAGATGGATTTAATCGTTCCCTGCATTGGTATGAAGCTGTTGACCAGCCAGAGCAGAAGTCCGACCACGACCAGAACTATGAGTATCTGAAGCAACGGCATCGAGCTATCTCCTTCTCTTCGCAGACACACTGTCCGCCTGGCGAAGCTACTGCGGGCATTTCCGCGCGCCGATTCGAGAGGTTTGAGGGTCCGTGGGTGAAGCGCAGGGCGCCGAATCAAGGCCCGGTGTTGTTTCTCTCTTCATGCCTTCCCACGAGCGCGATAGTACGGGATCTCATCTCGCATATCTGTCCCGTTAAGGACACTTGGCAAAATCATTGCATCTAGGCGCTTCGGTGCTAGCATTGGGACTACCGTGTGTGCCATGCCCAGCCGTGTCAAAGGAAAGCGAGGCAGGCATTTCGACGCCCAGGCGTTCCTCGATTCGGCGGGAGTTTCGCGGAAAATTGTGGAGTACCGGAAAAAGGCGACCGTCTTTACCCAGGGTGACCCGGCCAAGACCGTGATGTACATTCGACAGGGCAGCGTGAAACTCACGGTGGTCAACGGAGTGGGCAAGGAAGCGGTCGTTGCGGTTCTAAGGGCGGGCGACTTTTTCGGCGAAGGCTGCCTGGCCGGCCAAAGCATCCGCATCGGCGCCGCAACGGCGGGTGAACTGACTTCCTTACTGGTGATCGAAAAGGCCGAGATGATTCGCGTCCTTCATGCCGAGCACGAATTCTCCGATCGTTTCATCGCTTACATGCTTACCCGGAACATTCGAATCGAGGCGGACCTGGTCGATCAGCTGTTTAACTCGACGGAAAAAAGACTGGCCCGCGCACTGCTGCTGCTCGCTCAATACGGCAAGGAAAACCAGGCGCAGCGGGTGCTGCCCCGGGTATCGCAGGAGACGCTGGCGGAAACGATCGGCACCACGCGCTCCCGAGTGAATCTTTTCATGAACAAATTCAAGAAAATGGGCTTCATAAAATACGATGACGGCCTTCAAATCAACAGTTCACTTCTGAGCGTGGTCCTGCACGAGTAGTCCTTACGGCGATTTGACGCCGCGGGTTCGCGGTTGCTACCCTGAGTCTTCGCAATTTTCGCGTCATCAAATCCTAGAGCCGCGGCTGCACGTTCAAACTGCTCACGCGTACCTTCCGGAGGACCGACGATGGCCACTGCATTTGCTCCGAAGCTCTTCAAGAATTATATCAACGGCGAATGGGTTGAGGCCCGCAGCGGCAAAGCGATCGAAAACCGCAACCCCGCGAACACCGACGAACTGATCGGAATGTTTCCGGCATCGGGGACCCAAGACGTCGAAGCCGCTATCGCCGCCGCCAAGGCCGCCTACAGGAAATGGCGGCTCGTGCCCGCGCCCAAGCGCGCCGAGATGCTGTTTCACGCTGCGGAAATCCTGGTGGCTCGCAAGGAAGATTACGCGCGGGAAATGACGCGCGAGATGGGTAAAGTGCTCGCCGAAACGCGCGGCGACGTGCAGGAAGCCATCGACATGACCTACCTGATGGCCGGCGAAGGCCGCCGCCAGTTTGGCCATACGGCCCCCTCCGAGCTGCCCAATAAGTTCGCCATGGCGGTCCGCGCGAGTGTGGGCGTCGCCGGGCTGATCACCCCGTGGAATTTTCCGATGGCGATTCCTTCGTGGAAAGCGATGCCCGCGCTGATCTGCGGCAATACGATCGTGCTCAAGCCGGCCGAAGACACGCCGCTGTCGACCTACAACCTCGCACAAGTTCTCGCCGAAGCGGGCCTGCCTCCCGGAGTCTTCAATGTTGTTTTCGGCTACGGTCCCGACGCGGGCGCGCCGATGCTGAACCACAAGGACGTCGACCTCGTCAGTTTCACCGGTTCCACGGAAGTCGGTCGCATCGTCAGTCAGGCCTGCGCGCCCACGTTCAAGAAATGTCACCTCGAAATGGGCGGCAAGAACATCATCATTGTGATGGACGACGCGAACCTCGAGCTCGCGATTGAAGGTGCGGTCTGGGGCGGATTCGGCACCGCGGGCCAGCGCTGCACGGCTGCCAGCCGCGTGGCCGTGCAGAAGGGCGTGTATCGCGAGTTCGTGGAGAAGTTTGTGGCGCGCGTGAAAGCGCTGAAAGTGGGCGACGGACTCGACGCCACCACGCAAATGGGCCCTTGCATCAACGAGCAGCAGCTTCAAACCGTGATGAAATACGTCGGCATCGGCAGCAGCGAAGGCGCGAAGCTCTCGGCCGGCGGCCATCGCCTGGAGACCGGAGCGCACGCGCGCGGCTGGTTCCACGAGCCGACCGTCTTTACCGATTGCGACCCGCAGATGCGCATCTGCCAGGAGGAAATTTTCGGCCCGGTGGTCTCCGTGATTCCATTCGAAACGTTTGACGACGCGCTGGCCATCGCCAACGGCGTGAACTACGGCCTCTCGGCTTCGATTTATACCAAGAACGTGAATCAGGCGTTCGTCGCTCAGCGCGATCTGGAAACGGGCATCGTCTACGTGAATGCGCCCACGATTGGCGCCGAGACGCATCTCCCGTTCGGCGGCACAAAAAACACCGGCAACGGTCACCGCGAAGCAGGCCTCGCTGCGCTCGATTTCTACTCCGAATGGAAAACGGTTTACGTGGATTACTCCGACCGGCTCCAGCGCGCGCAGATCGATAATTAGTTCAGGTTGACCTGCTCTGAAGATTGACACTTCGCCGCGCGGCACGCAGAATGTGGATGCGTTGGCTGGCGGGCGTCGTTACGCGCCTCGGGGCAGCTTTCCAATCGCAAATTCCATTCGACGGGATTCGTGTGCGCACGAGCTTCGTCCCTGCGAGGATATTCTGATGATTCGATTTGCGAAATTCACGGCCCTGCCGGCCCTGTTGATGATGCTGGCAGCCGTAGCCTCCGCACAGGCCCTGAAATCCGGCGAAAGCGCCGCGAACGCTCCGTCGACGAACACTGTCGCGTCACCCGGCTGCTCCGGCTTCGCGCCCGACGCCGTTGGCGGCACCTCCGCCGCGCAGCCGGACTCGAAAAAAACGATTCACGGCTTCGATCCCGCCGATTTCGATCGCTCCGTAGCTCCGTGCGACGATTTTTACAAATTCACTTCCGGCGGCTGGATGAAAAATAATCCCATTCCCGCGGACCGCTCCAGCTGGAGCACGTTCGGCAAGCTGCGTGCCGCCAACGAAGACGCGCTGCACGGAATTCTCGAAGAAGCCGCCGCCAATAAATCCGCCGCAGCGGGCTCGAACCTGCAAAAGATCGGCGACTTTTATGCCAGCTGCATGGACGAAGCGCAGGCCGAAAGCGTCGGCGCGAAGCCGCTCGATCCAGAGTTCGAGCGCATCGCGGCCATCAGCGATATTCCCGGGCTGCAGGCCGAAATAGCCCGCCTGCAGCGCATGGGCGTCGATCTTGCATTCGGATTCGGCTCCTTGCAGGACTTCAAGGACAGCACGCAGGTAATTTTCGCCGCCGGGCAGGGCGGCCTCAGCATGCCCGATCGCCAGTATTACCTCGATGACGACGACCGCTCGAAAACTCTGCGCGCCGGCTACGTCCAGCATGTGACGAACATGTTCAAGCTGATCGGCGACAGCGACTCGACCGCCGCGGGGGAAGCCAAAGTTGTCGTGGATATGGAGACCACATTCGCCAAGGCGGCCACCGAACGCGCGTTGCTGCGCGACCCCGAGCGCAACTATCACATGATGACGCTCGTCCAGCTCTCCGACCTCACCCCGCACATTTCGTGGCCGACCTATTTTCAGCAGATCGGCGCGCCCAGCGTAACCCAGGTCGATGTCGCGCAGCCGGATGCGATGAAAGCCGTCGATTCGTCGCTCGCGAGTGTTTCGCTTGACGATTGGAAGATCTACCTGCGCTGGCATCTGATCCACAATGCCGCGCCGACGCTTTCCAAGAAGTTTGTCGACGAGAATTTCGACTTCTTCAGCCGTCAACTTTCCGGTACGACGGAAAATCTGCCGCGCTATCGCCGCTGCGTACAGGCCACGGACGGCGAACTCGGCGAAGCTCTGGGCCAGCTCTACGTGCAGAAATACTTCCCGCCGGAAGCCAAAGCCCAGGCCATCGCGATCATCCGCAACCTGATGGCCGCGCTGCGCGACGACCTGCAAACTCTTGACTGGATGAGCCCTGATACGCGTCAGCAAGCCCTCCACAAGCTCGACAAAATGAACCTGAAGATCGGCTACCCGGACAAATGGCGCGACTATTCCGCGTTCAAGGTCGACCGCGGGCCGTACTACGACAACGTGACGCGCGGCGATACGTTCGAAGTAGCCCGCGACCTCGCCAAAATCGGCAAGCCCGTGGACAAGACGGAATGGCGCATGACGCCGCCGACGGTCAACGCCTACTACACGCCGCTCCACAACGAAATTGTCTTCCCGGCGGGAATTCTGCAGCCGCCCTTCTTCGATCCAAAAGCCACCGACGCATTTAATTACGGCAGCATGGGTAGCGTGATCGGGCATGAGATGACGCACGGTTTTGACGATCAGGGCTCGCAGTTCGATGCCGACGGGAACCTGAAAAACTGGTGGACCGCCGACGACCTGAAGAATTTCAAGCAGCGGGGCGATTGCATCGCGAAGGAATTCGACGCGTTCGAAGTCGAGCCCGGCCTGCATGGCAACGGCAAGCTCGAGGAAGGCGAAAGCATCGCGGATCTCGGTGGGCTCGTGATCGCCTACGCCGCCTACCAGAAATCGCTCGCGGGCAAGCCCGCGCCGCCCACGGTCGACGGCTTCGACTCCGATCAGCAGTTCTTGCTCGGATTTGCCGCGCACTGGGCCGCGAACTACCGGCCCGAATCCGCGCGTCTGCAGGCCAAGACCGATCCGCATCCTCTGGATCAGTTTCGCGTGGATGGGACTCTCGAGAATTTCCCGCCGTTTGCGAAGGCCTGGGGATGCGCCCCGGATTCAAAAATGGTCCGCTCCGGGGAGATGCGCTGCCGAATTTGGTGAACATCCGACACGGATGGTCACCCGGAGTTTTGCGGTCTGAAGGGTCGTAAGCGTTTCGGCGGGCCCGGGCCAAACCAGACGGTTTGTGGGCCGTAGCTCTGGTTGCGACTCAAAACCCATCCATGAAGCACGGCTATAGCCGCCGCAGCCTTTGCCACTTTCGCCGTGGCGGAAACAGAACCAAGGGCTAGAGCCGTTTGTCGCCCGCCTGCCTATTTTTCTTCTTCCGTCCCTTCTTCGCCGCCAGAATCCGCTCGATCTGCTCGAAATGATTCAGATCATGTCCCGCCATCATGCGCAAAATGGTCTCGACGCTCTCCGGCCCTCGCTCGTTGTGAATGCCCGCGTGCTTCCACTGTTCCGGAGCCAGGCTTTCGAGCAGCGCCAGATTCGCCTCGCGCAGCGCACGGTACTGCTCGTAGGATTTTTTCAGGTCGCGCTTATCGTAGTGCAGCGCCGTAACCCAGGCATCCTGGTCGAATCCGATGATGGCCGTGCCTGGCTGCCCTAAAATCGCGCGGATGCGATAGCCGCTCACGAGTTCCGTGTCGGAGATGTGCGCCACGATCTCGGCAATCGACCATTTGTCCGGCGCGGGACGCTTGCGCGCCACAGCCGGACTCACGCCCCTCAATAATTTCGCCAGCCGCGCCGGCGCCGCGGCTTCCAGCTTCAAAGGGTTCTGCCCCGCGATGTATCCGTACATTCTGTTCCGGTACTGCTCCGCCGTTTCCTGCATCGCAATTCTCCTCAGCGTGAATTTGAATTGACGGAATTGTAATCCCCCGCCCGTCGCCGATCGATACAGGCCGAACAGGCCCGCGGCCCGCCGCGAAGACAAATTGTCTCGCGTCTTCAGGCGCCATGGTCGGCAAGGACAGGTCAAATTCTGGAAACCCCGCTTGCCCCCGGACCCGGCCCATCCTCCCCCGCGTCGTACAATTTAATTGTATGGACGGGCCTCGGCGGCATTGGGGATGCATTTTGCCCGACGGTTCGAGGCGAAAAACTCTCAGAGGCGAAGCACGTGAACTTGAAGACGGAGGACACGCGTCCGGCCACGCCGGAGGACCAGGAGCTCGCGCGCAAGCTTGAAGATCAGGCCGCGCTCGAGATCGATCTGGCCGACCGCGAGCTCCGTTCCGCGAACCTGCGCGCCGAGCTCGCTGCCTTCGAGCGCCAATACCTCCACTTCGTGGGCTCGCGCTATGCCGAGCTGGACGAATGGAAGGCTCAGCTCGCCGAGCGCATGGTGAGCGAACAGCCCGGGAACCAGCGCGCGCGGCAGGCCGCTCGCGAAGCCCGCGCCCGCGCCGATGAAACCAAGAACGTCGCCGGAGAAAAATCCGAGCACGAACCGCCCTCTTTCCAGGCCTCACCTGAGTTGAAGCGCCTCTACCGCGACGTCGCCCGCCGCATTCATCCCGACCTCACCAGCGATCGAGACGACCGCGCCCGCCGCCAGCTGCTGATGGCCGACGCGAACCAGGCCTACGAGCTTGGCGACGAAATGCGGCTGGAAAAAATTCTCACGGCCTACGAGCACAGTCCCGAGGCCTTCCACGGCGAAGGCCCCGGCGCCGAATTGATTCGCGCCATCCGCCGCGTCAGTCAGGTCCGCGGACGCCTCGCCGAAATCGAAGCTGAATTGCAGGGGCTGTTGCGTTCCGATCTCCACCAACTGAAAATGCGCGTCGACGATGCGGAGAAATCCGGACACAACGTGCTGCAGGACATGATCGCCAAAGTCGACGAGCAGATCGAGCTGGCCAAAGAGCGTCTCAACAAGCCGGGGCCGCCGCCGCGATGACCGAAACCGCCGAAAAATTCCCGGCCAACCAGCTCGCCCGCATTTCGACCCAGACGCAGGCTCTCGCCGTGCGTTCCGCCGCGCTCGTCTCACGCGGTCTGCGCGATCTCGCGCGCGATTCCAATTGGCTCATCAAGAAAGTCTTCGCCGGCAGATCGTCGCAGCTCGTCGTCTCGCCCGCCGGAGAAGTCTGCACTCTTTCGCCACTGGTCCGCCACGGCACGGAACGCATCGCGTTGTACGATTTGGAACGCGGTGTTCCTACGCTAGCCCTGGTCGTTGCTGGCGAGCCGGACGTCTGCCCGGTCGGGCTGCCCGCCGCGTTTGCCTGGTCGCCGAGCGCGCGGCACCTCGTAGCAGCGTGGGGCGGCTGGCTGCCCGAGCTGCACATGTTCGATCTCCATGGAAAAGTGTTTCTCGGCGGCTTCGGCGATTTCAAAAGCTTTCCCGCCAACCTCACGTGGTCGGACAGCGGAAAATATTTTGCGGCGGCGTCGCGAGGGCGAGGGGAAGCGCGACTCAGGCTCTGGCCCGCGGACCAGCCCGCCAGCGCGGCCATGCCGTTCGCCGCGGACGCCGCAGCCGAGCTTCGCGCTCCCAGCAGCGCCGAGAATTGGATCGGGCCCGGCACGGACGAAACCGAATCGGCCAGCGAAAGCGGATTCGGCGGATTCGGCCGCCTCGCCTTCAATCCCGCCGAAACAATCCTCGCCGTCGTCGCCGAAATCGACGGCGACTGGGCCGACGATTCCATCGTCCTGCTGGAAGTTCCCGGATTCGGCCGCCGCACCGTGATCCGCGCCCAGGGCCGCATCACCGATCTCGCATGGACGCCGGACAATCGCCAGCTGATCTATTGTTCAGGAGGCCAGGCCTATCGAGTCTCGGCGCAAACGCGCGAGTCCGAGCCGCTCCCATTCGGCGCGGAGCTGTGCGCGGTCCATCCGCACCTGCCGATGGCGCTCTGCTTCAGCTCGCTGCTGAAAAATTCCGCCAAGGGCCGCCTCTTCCTCGCGGAATTAAATCGCCTCGCAGTATTCGACGAATACGCCGCCGAAGGAGTCGTGAATATCCGCTGGTCGCTCGACGGCTCCCGAGCCTACGCCGTAACCACCGACGGCCTCGCCTACATCTACGAGCCCGCGATTCTCTAAAGACACAGCAGGATCATTTCGAAGGCGGATCGAATCGAGAGGACACCAACCCATTGCGATCGTCGATTTTCACATCCAGCAGCGCCACCTGCGGAAAGCCCCGAGTCCGCGAAATCTCGGTCCGGGCTTACGTTCATTTCGTCAGTCGACAGAATGCCCGGCTTCCGCTGGCGAAGCCCGGCGAATGTCAGTGGAAGTCTCTCAGAACGGGTGTTTCCAGTTGTACCCGAACCAAACCAGCGCGTCGCGGTAATCGATCTTGATGTCCAGCATTCGCAGCACGGTAAATCCCAGCGTCCCGGAAATCTCCGTGCCCGCGCCATCGCTCATGTTTTTCATATCCACCGAAAGCATGTCCTGATTTTCCTGCCGCAAATTTGCGAAGGCCAGCGTCAGTTTGTCCGCGCTATAGACGTTCTTGACTTCGCCGCTGACACCTTTCACCCGTAAGTTCGGATCGTTGCCGACTCTCGTCACCTCGCGCGCCGCTTCCGGCGTCACGATGTTCGTCAGCGATCCCGTGTCGATGAGGAATAATCTCCCGACGGAATTATCGATTTCCGTCGGAATCAACAGCATGTGATTGATTCGGAAAATCCGCGTGTAATCCTGCATTTCCGGAGCGACATAGCGGTCGTAGAACCGCGGCGTGGCGGCGGCGGGCCCGGACCCCAGCGCCGTCTGCGTCGGCGCTTCGTTCGGGCGCGGCGGAAGCTGGCTCAGGCGCATTTTGCGGTTCGGCATGTCGAGCTCCACGAGGAACTGCGAGAACTCCACCGCGCCGATCAGCCCGTCGCTGTTGATCACCGAGTTTTGATCGATCACCCGCACGTTGCAGTCTTCGAATTCGACATCGCCCACCTGGATTTTGTCAACGTGGCCGACGTAGGCCCCCGCCGAGCCTTTGTCGCCGATTCCCCTGACGCTGGACTCGACCACGTGCTGCACGCCCGCCTTTTCAGCCAACTTTTGGTCGATCAGTATTCCCGCCGCGCCAGTATCGAGCAGCAGATGTCCCGTGGTTCCGTTGAATTTCACGTCGAGCCCGTAGCCGCGCAGCCGCGTGGGGCTGTCCAGAAGCTCCCGCAGGTCGGTCGTCGTGGATTTGATCTGGGAGGTGATCCGGCATGGATGAGCTGGAATGGTCGGCGTGTCCTGCAAATTCACCAGCTCGCGCTCCAGCGCCATGCGCGTCTCTGCGTCGTCGTCGGTTTCCAGCGCCAGATAATCGTGGAGCGCTCTGATCCGCTCGCCCGGCTCTAGCGTGCCCATCCACAGGCGGGTGATATCGCGATCGTTCGGATCGAGCTCGTGCGCCTTGTCGATCATCGTTTTCATGCGGTGGAAATACGTAATCGTTTGCGACACACGTGCCAAGCCGTAATAGGCGCGCGCATTTTCGGCGCCGCTGTTGATCACCGCGACGAACGCCGCCTCCGCTTCGTGAATCTTGCCCACCCGGAATAGCGCTTCGCCCTGGGCCACTTGCGCTTCGGGCGATTTCGGCGCGAGATCCATGGCTTTGGCGGCCGCTCGGTAGGCCTCGGAGGGATCTTTCTTCGCTAGATAGACGTGCGTGATGCCTGCGTAAGCGAGCCCTGCCTGCTGCCCGCTTTCCAGCTGGGTGTATTCCTGGATCGCGGCGTCGAGTTTGCCGGTGCGGTAGAGATGCTGAGCGTCCTCCAGGGCAGGGCCGCGACTCGCTGCGGGAGCCGGTGTGGAACCAGGCGGCGGATTCTGCGCGCGCGCCGGGCGCACCGCGGAGAGCGCTGCCAGAGCAAGAGCGAGCAGCCGAGCGAAGCGGCAAATCGTCACGATCATCCGTCTCTACCGACCCGAGCGTACAATCGGGTTCACTCTGACAGGGGATTCTCGCCGCGTCAATATCGGGGTATCCATCGGCGACCGGAAAAGTTCACCAGCAAGCCGCCGCGCATTCACCCGCTGCCTGGAGGCCGAACCTCGTATGCACCTTACGCGTTCGTGCAAGCTCACGCTCCAGGACCGGGGATGCCAGAAGGCGAAAAGGGCTAGGCGAGCGGCAGGTTTGCTTCGGCGTTCAGCGTGGAATCGGCGCGTTCGCCGGCCATGAACCGGGAGTAACCAGCCGCGGCGATCATCGCGGCGTTGTCAGTTGAAAGCGCGCGGCTGGGGAAATAGACGTCGATACCACGGCGCTGGCCTTCGGCCTCAAACGCGCGCCGTAGCTCGCTGTTCGCCGCCACTCCGCCGGAAACCAGAATTGTGCGTGCGCCATATTTTTCCGCTGCGGCCAGCGTGCGCGACAGCAGGTTATCGACCACCCCGCGCTGGAAGCTGGCGATCAAGTCAAGCGTCTCCGCGGTCGAAAGCGCGCGCAACGCGTCGGCGCTTCGTTCGCCACGCGCCAGCGATTGGCGGCGCTGCTCGATTTCCGGTTCCAGCTGAGGATTGCGGCGCAGATGGTAAAGCACCGCCGTCTTGATTCCGCTGAAGCTGAAGTCGAAGACGTTGCCGCTCATCTTCGGCTCATTGAACCGCACCGCCTGCGGATCTCCCTGCGCCGCCAGCCGGTCGATAATCGGGCCGCCGGGATAGCCGAGCGCCAGCATCCGCGCCACTTTGTCATAGGCTTCGCCGGCGGCGTCGTCCCGCGTGCCGCCGATCCGTGCGTAGGAAAAATGCCGCGCGCCGTTCGAGAGCTCCGATTTCACCTGGTAAAGAACCGTGTGTCCGCCCGAGACGATCAGGCAGACCGCGGGCAGTTGCGGCTCGCGACCGGCGATATGCGCTTCCAGAAATACAGCGTGAACGTGACCTTCCAGGTGATTGACCCCGATCAGCGGCTTTCCCAGCGCTAGCGCGAGCACCTTTCCGTACGTCACGCCGACCAGCAGCGCGCCCACCAGTCCCGGCCCGCGGGTTACTGCGACGGCTTCCACATCGGCAAGAGAAACGTGCGCCTGCTCTATTGCCTCGCGCACCACGGGCACGATCTGCCGCAAATGCTCGCGAGAGGCGAGCTCCGGCACGACACCGCCGTATTTGCGGTGAATGTCGGTCTGCGACGCGACCACGCTCGACAGAATACGCCGGCCGCCGGCCACCACGGCCGCCGCGGTTTCGTCGCACGAAGATTCAATACCCAGTATCAGGTATTCGTTATCCGTCACAACACGCCTCACGCTTGCTCGAGAGTCAAAATCTCGCTGTTATCCGCTATGTTAGCATGGAGACGAAGGCCCGCCAGCGGCTCGCCGGCCTTCCGAAAGACCTATGACCCCAACGATCAAGAAAGTGCGCAAGGCCGTGCTGCCCGTGGCAGGCTTGGGAACCCGGTTTTTGCCCGCCACGAAAGCCATCCCGAAGGAAATGTTGACCGTCGTGGACAAGCCGCTGATCCAGTACGCGGTCGAAGAGTGCATCGCGTCCGGAATCGAGCATGTGATTTTCGTGACCGGCCGAAGCAAGGAAGCGATCGCGAATCACTTCGATTTCGCGCCGGAGCTGGAAAGCTTTCTTGAGTCCCGGAAGAAACCGGATCTCGCGAAACTCGTCCATGGCATCGGCGGGGGCGTGCAATTCAGCTATACGCGCCAGAGCGAGGCACTCGGTCTCGGTCACGCGGTGCTGTGCGCCGCGGAGCTGGTCGGCGACGAGCCGTTCGCCGTGCTGCTGGGCGACGTGATCATGGAAAGTGAAATCCCCGCTACCGAGGAGCTTGTGGATGTTTATGAAGCGAGCGGTTGCGGCGTTATTCACGTGGAGCGCGTGCCGCGCGAACGCGTGCATCTGTACGGCATTATCGATGGAGCGCCGGAAAACAACGCGAAGTGGAGCGATAAAGTCCTGCGCGTGAAAAATCTGGTGGAAAAGCCCACCGCGGAAAAAGCGCCTTCGAATTTCGGCGTCACCGGCCGCTACGTCCTACCGCCGGAAATTTTCGCCTACCTGAGAACCACGAAGCCGGGCCAGGGCGGGGAAATCCAGTTAACGGACGGTCTGTGCCGACTTGCCGAAGACAATAAGATGCTGGCCTGCATCTACGACGGGAAAGTCCACGACGCGGGGGACAAGCTGGGATTCCTGGAAGCGACTGTAAATTTCGGTCTGAAGGATCCGAAGCTGGGTCCGGGATTCCGCGAATATTTGAAGACCCTAAAGCTGTAGCGTTTTGCCGAGAGAATTACTTCTTCTTGCGATTTGCAGCGCCCTTGCTGGAGCTTTCCGAAGCAGCAGGCTTCGACTCGGCCTTCGTCTCTTTTTTCGAGTCGGCGGACTTATCCGAGGATTTGTCATCCGACGACTTCGCCGAAGATTCGCCCGACCCTTCGCTCGGCGCGGCCGCGGAGTTCTTCCCGGCGTAGTCGGTCACATACCAGCCCGAGCCCTTGAACTGAATCGCGGGGGCCGACGCCATGCGCTCGGCGCGTGCGCCGCATTTCGGGCATTTCTTCGTTTCGGAGGCGCCCAGGCTTTCGATCTTCTCGAAGCGATGGCCGCACTTCACGCATTTGTATTCGTACAACGGCAAGGAAAATCTCCTTTCGAATCTGCATTCGGAGTGAATGCGGCGGTCAGTTTTCGACGACGCGCCGAAGCACAGGGATTTTCGCTTCGCGAAGCACGTGTTCGACCACGGACTCGCGCAGGCGCGAAGCATCGTAATCGAAGTGCAGCCGGTTGGTCTTTTCGTCGAAGCGGAACCGCTGCAAGCCGTAGGTATTCGCAAACTGGCCGAGCGCACGGAACTGCTCGGCCCCCAGGGCGTTCTGCAATTCGTACGTCACGGTCATGAATGTCATGGGCGCATTATAGCATCCGCGTCACGCGGGATTCAGCCGCGGAGCGCGCCGGCCCGCGTTATGGGCCGCTAGAGCTTCACTGCACGCAGGCGCAGGGCGTTGACGATCACGGAGACGGAACTGAACGTCATCGCTGCGCTCGCCAGAATCGGGCTGAGCAGCAGGCCGAAGAATGGATACAGCACGCCCGCAGCGATGGGAATGCCGATGGAATTGTAGAGGAAGGCGAACGCCAGGTTCTGGCGAACGTTTCGCATGGTCGCGCGGCTGAGCGTGCGGGCGCGCACGATGCCGCGCAGATCTCCGGCGAGCAGCGTGATGCCGGCACTCTCGATCGCGACGTCTGTTCCCGTGCCCATGGCGACGCCGACGTCGGCTTGCGCGAGCGCGGGAGCGTCGTTCACTCCGTCTCCGGCCATCGCCACGATTCGTCCTTCGGCTTGCAGCTTCTTGACGATCTCTCCCTTTTGATCGGGAAGCACGCCGGCGATCACTTCGTCGATCTTGAGCGTTCGCGCGACGGCCTGAGCGGTTGCCTTCGTGTCCCCGGTCAGCATCACGATCCGGAGGTTGTCGCGGTGCAGGCGCGCGATCGCATCCGCCGCGTGCGGCTTCACCGGATCGGCGACACCGATCAAACCTGCGAACCTGTTTTCGGATGCGACGAATATGACGGTTTGGCCCTCGGCTTCCAGGGCCGTGGCGCGCTCGTCAAGCACAGCGATCGAGATGCCGGATTCGGCAAACGCGGCGCGGTTTCCGAGCGCGGCGCCGCGGCCGTCGACTTTTCCGGTTACCCCCTTTCCCGTACGCGACTGGAAATCAGCAATATCTCCCGGCAGGATCGACCGATCCTTCGCGGCGGTCAGAATCGCCGCGGCTAGCGGATGTTCGCTGGCGCGTTCAAGCGTGGCCGCGATTTGCAGCAGCTGCGCTTCGCTGAAGCCGGACACGGGGACAAGCGACACCACGCGTGGGCGCCCGAGCGTCAACGTGCCGGTTTTATCGATGACGAGCGTATCGGTCTTCTCAAGCGTTTCGAGGGCCTCTGCGTTTTTGATGAGCACGCCGGCGAGGGCGCCGCGGCCCGTGCCGACCATGATCGCCATCGGCGTCGCGAGGCCGAGCGCGCAGGGACAAGCGATGATGAGTACGGCGACGGCGTTGAGCAGCGCGTGCGCCATTCTAGGTGCGGGGCCGTAGGCCGACCACACGGCGAACGTGAGCACCGCAATCAAAACAACCGCTGGAACGAAATAGGCCGAAACACGATCGGCGAGCTGCTGCACGGGCGCGCGGCTGCGCTGCGCATCGCTCACCATGCGGACGATCTGCGCGAGCAGCGTTTCGCTGCCCACGCGCTCGGCGCGCATCACCAGCGTGCCCGTTCCGTTCACGGTCCCGCCGGTGACCTGAGCGCCGGCGGATTTTTCGACGGGGATTGGTTCGCCGGTGACGAGCGATTCGTCGACCGAGCTCGACCCGTCGGTTACGGCGCCGTCGACCGGAACCCTTTCGCCGGGGCGAACGCGCAGAACGTCGCTAACCGCAATGTGTTCGACGGGCACGTCGATTTCCGTGCCGTCGGCGCGAATCAAGCGAGCGGTTTTCGGCGAAAGCCGGAGCAGCGAACGGATCGCCGCGGAGGTGCGGCTGCGGGCGCGCAGCTCGAGTACCTGGCCGAGCAGGACCAGCGCCGTGATCGTGGCGGCCGCTTCGAAGTAGATCCCTACGGCGCCATCGGCTGTGCGGAACGAAGCAGAAAACAGCCCCGGAGCGAGAACAGCGGCCGTGCTGTAAACGTATGCCGTGCCGGTGCCCAGGCCAATCAGCGTGAACATGTTGAGGCTGCGATGGACGAGCGACATCCAAGCGCGCTCGAAGAATGGCCACCCGGCCCAGAACACCACGGGCGTCGCCAGAGCGAACTGAATGATGCCGAGCACGCGCATCGTGAGGACGCCCTGCAGCGGCTGCCCGGGGATGATGTCGGACATGCCGAGGGCGACGACGGGTATGGCCAGTGCGACGCTGACCCAGAGGCGGCGCGTCATGGAGACGAGCTCCTCGTCGGGGCCGTCCTCCGCCGTGGCGGTGCGCGGTTCCAGCGCCATGCCGCAAATCGGGCAGGAGCCCGGGCTGGGGCGAATGATTTCTGGATGCATCGGGCACGTGTATTCGGTCGCCACAGCGGATTGCCCCGTTGCGGTGCGTCTCGCGGGGCTTGCAGCGACCAACCCCAGGAGCCCCCCGCCGTGCGCGGGCGGCTGGATCGCCGAGCCCGGTCGGACATATTCATCCGGTGCGGCCCGGAATTTCGCTGCGCAGCCCTTGCTGCAGAGATAGTAGGTGCTTCCGGCGTAGTCCGCGGTTGCGGCTCGCGCCGGGTCGACTGTCATGCCGCAGACGGGGTCGCGTTCCATGGGTTTCTATTATGGAGTGGATGTCAAAGCGTCTTCGGAAGATTCGAGACCGCGCACTTCACCGGGCCTGCCGCTGAGCCAGAAAGAGCTTGCGACAGGCATCCGCCGGTCATCGACAGGGTGCCGGCCGCCGGCATCTTCACAAGAACGCCGCCAACTTGCCGGCGGTACCGACGCAGGGAACATTTGCGCCGGGGCTTACGTATCTATCTCCGGAACGTCGAATACGGCAGAACCGGGGGCGTCCGTGGGCACGAACGGCGGTAACGGCAAAAACGGCCGGAACAAACGCAAGCGCTGGATTATCTTGGGAAGCGTAACCCTGGGGCTGGTCGCGATCGTCGTGATTGCGACGGCGGCGCTTCGTCCCTCGCACGTGATCGACCCCGACAAGCTGGCGCTGGCGGAACGCGGTGACATTGCGCGGTCGGTCGTCGCCACGGGCAAAATCGAACCGCTCACGAAAGTCGAAGTGAAATCCAAGGCCAGCGGAATCGTCGAAAAAATCTATCTGGATGCGGGCGACAAAGTGAAAGAAGGGCAGGTGCTCGCGGAGCTCGATAAGGAGCAGCTGCAGGCCAACGTGGCGGCCGCGCGCGCGAATCTGGAAGCGGCGCAGGCGGCGCAGTTGGCGGCGGAGGCGACGTATCAGAAGAACGTCGTGGATGCGGAAGGGCCCGATGTGCCGTACCTGAAGGCGGACGTCGACCGGGCACACGATCTCTACAAGCAAGGACTTATCGCGCTCAACGTGATGCAGGATTCGGAGAAGAACTATCAGCTTGGTTTGAATCATCAATCCTCGGCGATTCGGGAAGTGCAGGTGAGCAAGGCGCAGGTGGCGCAATCGAAAGCGCAGGTAGCGCAGGCGAAGGCTGCCCTGGACGACGCGGAAGAAAATCTGCGGTACTCGACGATCACGAGCCCGATGAACGGTGTGGTGCTTTCAAAGGACGTGGAAGTCGGCGACGCGGTCAGCTCGATTCTGGTGCTGGGATCAACGGCGACGCTGGTGATGACGCTGGGCGACACGAGCGAAGTGTACGTACTGGGAAAGGTGGACGAGGCCGACGTGGGGAAGGTGTATCTGGGGCAGCCGGCGCGGATCGTAGTCGAGTCATTCAAGGACAAGACCTTTCAGGGCAAGGTGACGAAAATCGCGCCGCTCGGGCAGGAAAAGGACAATGTGACGACGTTTGAGGTGCGCGTGTCCATCCAGAATCCGGGCGGCGAGTTGCGTGCGAATATGAGCGCGAATGCGGAAATCATCCTGGAAGAGAAAAAGAACGTGTTGCTCGTCCCCGAGGGCGCGGTGATTTTCGATAAGGACAAGAACGCGGCGGTCGAAATTGCCGATCCGAAAGGGCCGGACGGGCGGACCAAGCTGGCGGTGAAGCTGGGGATTACGAATGGGGTCCGGGCCGAGGTTCTGTCGGGTTTGCAGGAGGGGCAGAAGGTGATTTTGCAGTAGGTATTGCGCCGCGACGAACCCATGGTCACCGCTCGCAGACAACTTCAGGAAAATGCCGGCGGGGCGCCGGCCCCACTTCGATGAACCTCAAAGACCTCTTCAAGGACACGGTTTCAACGCTTTGGGCGCATAAGCTCCGGACTTTTCTGACCATGTTTGGAATCACGTGGGGAATTATTTCGATCACTTTGATGGTCGCGGCCACCGAAGGCCTGCGCCAGGGACTCAAGCGAAATAACGAATCGTTCGGCAAGGACATCATGATTTTCTTTTCCGGGCGGACGAGCATGCAGGCCGGCGGGTTGCGCGCGGGGCGCGATATTCGTATCACCGAGGACGATTATCTGGCGGTCGACGCCCAGTCGCCGGCCTGCCGTTACGCGCTACCGGAGATCGGCAACCAGGTGCAATTGCGCAGCCGCTACAACAGCGGAAACCTGGAGGTTTCCGGATCGCTGCCGCCGTTCGCTCAAGTGCGCAGCCTGGATGTCGGCGAGGGGCGGTTCTACGACGACGAGGACGTGGCGAACGTCAGCCGTGTGGCTTTTCTCGGCAGCGACACGAAAAAGCAGCTCTTCGGCAGCCGCACGGCGCTCGGCGAGACGGTGTGGCTCGGCGACATTCCCTACACGGTGATCGGCGTGATGAAGGCCAAGGATCAGAATTCGTCCTACGACGGTCCGGACATCCGCAAGCTTTTCATTCCCTATAGCGCGGTGGTGCGCGATTTTCCAAATCAACCGCCGGCGCCGCCGCACACGATCGACCATTTGCTGGTGGTACCGAAATCGCTGGCGTTGCACAAGGATTGCGAGCGCGAAGCGCTGGCGGCGTTGGGGGTGCTGCACAGTTTCGATCCGAAGGACCCGGATGCGATCTTCGTGTGGGACACGATCAAGAACGCGCAGGCGAATTCGATGATTATGGACGGGATCGAGTATTTCACCGGCGCGGTGGGAATCGTGACGCTGTTCCTGGGCGGACTGGGAGTGATGAACGTGATGCTGGTGGCCGTGCGCGAGCGAACACGCGAGATCGGCGTGCGCAAAGCGCTGGGGGCGACGCGGCGGTCGATCCTTAGCCAGTTTTTTGCCGAGACGATCATCATCGCTTTTCTGAGCGGCGGAATCGGGATGGGAATCGCGTACGGATTCTGCGCGCTGGTGGACCTGCTGCCCATGCCGCAGGTGTTTGCGGGCTTGCTGCCGACGTGGCAGTCGGGCGTGCTGGCGCTGGTGTTGCTGTCGGCGATTGCGGTGACGTCGGCGCTGTATCCGGCGAGCCGCGCGGCGGCCGTGGATCCGATCGAGGCGCTGCGGTTCGAGGCGGGAGGGTAGCGCGCGATGTTCGAAGAAATCCTCCGGCAAGCGTGGAGCTCGCTGCGGCGCCAGCCCGTGCGCAGCTGCCTGACGATGACGGGAATCGTGTGGGGCATCGTGGCGGTGACGATGCTGCTGGCGTACGGCTCGGGATTCCGGCGCGTGCTGATGTACACGTTCGATTCCTTCGGGCACGACGTGATCATTTGCTGGCCGGGAACGACGGCGGAGCAGGCCGGAGGCGAGCGCGCAGGGCAAAAGGTGAGGCTGGAGGAGGCGGATGTGGATGCGCTGCGCGCGACGGCGACGCTGGCGAAGCACGTTTGCCCGGAGACGGTGAAATTCGTGCCCCTGGCGCACGAAGAACGTTCGACCAGCACGGCGGTTCGCGGCGTGTGCGAGCAGTATGGCGAAATGCGCAATGAAGTACCCGCCGAGGGGCGCTGGCTGGATTCTGACGATGTGGTGAACCGGAGGCGCGTGGTGTTTTTGGGCGCGCAGCTTAAGAAAAAACTGTTTGCGGGGCTGCCGGCTGTGGGCGAGCCGGTGACGATCCAAGGCGAGCGGTTCACCGTGGTCGGCGCGATGGACCGCAAATTCCAGCAGAGCAGTTACTTTACAGATGACGACCGCTCCGCCTGGATTCCGTATTCGACCGCGGGCGATTTGTGGGACACGAAATCGGCGAGCGTGCTGGTGGTCGAGCCCGTGTCCGGGGAATTCGACAAGCAGACGCAGGCACAGATCCTGGGGGTGCTTGCCCAGCGCCAGCATTTTTCGCCGACCGACAAGCGGGCGATCCTGATGGACAGCATGGCCGAATTTCGGCCGATTATCTGGGGAATTTCGTACGGACTGGAATTTGTGCTGCTGTTTGTGGGGATGCTGACGCTGGGGATCGGCGGCGTGGGCGTCATGAACATCATGTTGGTGACCGTGAACGAGCGGATTCGCGAGATTGGACTGCGGCGGGCGCTCGGGGCGCGGCGCCGGCACATCCGCGTGCAGTTTTTGACCGAAGCCCTGGCGATTACGCTGGCCGGTGGTGCGATTGGCGTGGTGCTTTCACTTGGAATTGGCGCTTTGATTGGGTCGTTGCCGTTTTTGGGTCCGGCTTACGAGGATACCTCGGGGCGCGTGGACATTCAGATGCATGTCTCGTGGGGGATTTTGACGGCATCGGTGATCGTGCTGGTGATTGTCGGAATTTTGAGCGGGTTCGTGCCGGCCATGCGGGCGGCGAAACTGGATCCGGTTGAGGCGCTGCGATACGAGTGACGCGGGCAATTCTTGCCGTGCGCAGTGTGAACCAAAGCGGGCTGCGCGCGATCTGGTGATAGGGCCAGAAAAACGCCGGCGGGACGCCGGCGCTGCTAATTCTGATTCAGCAGGGAATCCAGGTAGGCCATCATTTCGGGGCTGGTCCAGTCCTGGGGGCCTACGATTTTGCGATCGAGCTGCCCTTTGCGGTCGATGACGTAGGTTTCGGGATAGGCTGTGGTGCCGTAGGAGGCCGCGAGCTTTTTCGTCGCGTCAAAGTAGGTGGGGAAGTCGATTTTGTAGTCCGACAGGAACTTTTCATAGGAGTCCTGCTCGTCGTCGATGCCGACATTCACGCCGAGCACCGTGCCGCCGAGCGGGGCGATGCGCCGCTGCAGCAGATTGAGCGAAGGCGCTTCGTCGACGCAGGGCTGGCACCACGAGGCCCAGAAATTCAGCAGCACCACTTTGCCGCGCAGGTCGGAAAGTTTCGCGGGCTTGCCATCCAGCGTGAGAGAAAAATCCTGAGGCGTGCGGCCGCGCAGGCTGGGCTCGCCCTGCCGATAATCGGGCCGCGCGAAAAGTATCAGAAGTCCCGCGATAAACGCCAGGACCAGGCCCGTTTTCAGTTTGCGTTTCAATCCGCTGTCCAAGCGCCCTATAATAGACCGTATACTGTAACTGTCGCCGACGAGATAAAACTAGTCTAGCAGCCCCCCCGGCGGATCGGATCGCAAATACCGTGGTTTCCGTAATCATTCCCGCTCGCAATGAAGAAGCTTCGGTCGCGCGTGCCGTGGAATCGGTGGCCATGCAGCTCGAGGTTGAGGAAGTGATTGTGGTGAACGACGGCTCGACGGACGGGACCGGCGCGGTCCTTGCGGGGCTCGCCCAACGATATCCCAAGCTCAAAGTGCTGGACGCCGGACCGCTGCCGGAAGGCTGGGTGGGAAAGAATCACGCGGTCGCGGTCGGCGCGGCCGCGGCAGAGGGCGATTGGCTGCTTTTTACGGATGCGGACACGTTTCATTATCCGGGTTCGACGCGGCGCGCGCTCATGGATGCCGTTGATCACGATGCGGTATTGGTTTCGTATTCGCCCGAGCAGGAAATGGCGACGTGGTGGGAGCGGGCGCTGATCCCGTTCGTCTATTGCCGGCTGGCCGCGAAATTCTCGTACGCGCGGGTGAACGATCCGCGGCGGCCCGATGCGGCGGCAAACGGGCAATTCCTGTTGATGCTGCGCGATGCGTACCAGGCTGTCGGAGGACAGGCCGCGGTGGCGGGTGAAATCCTGGAGGATGTAGCGCTGGCCCGGCAGGTGAAAAAGCTCGGGCACGGCATTTATTTTACGGCGCCGATCGGGGTGGTGCGGACGCGGATGTACCGGTCATTTGGGGCCATGTGGCAAGGCTGGACCAAGAACCTGTATCCGCTGGCGGGTGGAAATCCCGGATCCCTACTGTTGGAATTGGCCGAAGTGTTTCCGTTTGCAGAAATCGGTCTTTTGCTCGCCGGGCCCCTGTATCTGGCGGGTGCGCGGCATTCGTTTGTGGCCGCCTTGCTGTGCGTGTTCGCGGGGATGGTCGTGGGACGGCATGTCACCTACGCGGCGGCCCTCTATCGGAATCTCTATCCGGTCGGGTACATCGAATACTTCGAGGTGGCCGCCGTGCTCTACAGCCTGGCGCTGGTGGAGTCCTGGTGGCAGACCACCCGAGGCCGTGTGGTATGGAAGGGCCGCGCGTACGCGGCGAGGACGCCATGATCCGCGTGACGCGCAAAATCGAATTTTCAGCGGCGCATTTTTATCACAATCCGAATTTTTCGGAGGCGGAGAACCGCCGCGTGTTCGGGAAATGCGCGAACACGCATGGTCACGGGCACAACTACGTGCTGGAAGTGACGGTGGCCGGAGAGCCGGATCCCGCGACGGGCATGGTACTGGATTTGAAGGAACTGAAGGACATTTTGCAGCGCGAAGTGGGCGACCGGATGGACCATCGTCACTTGAATTTTGAAGTGCCGGAGCTCGCGGGCCAGGTCCCGACGTGCGAAAACATCGCCGCGGCGATCTGGAAGCTGTTGGAGGGGAAAATCACGCGGGGCCGACTCGATCGCGTGCGGCTCTACGAGTCGCCCGATCTGTTCGCGGACTGCACGGCGGCGGAATCGAACGGGGCGCGCGCGTGACGCCGGCCCTGAAAATTTCGCTGACGCGGCGCTATCGTTTCGCGGCATCGCACCGACTGCACCGAGCGATTTTCAGCGAAGCCGAAAACGCGCGCATCTACGGGAAATGCAGCAATCCTTACGGCCACGGTCACAACTACGTGATGGAAGTCACCGTCGCTGGAGCCGTCGATCCGGCGACGGGCATGATCGCGAATCTCAGTGAACTCGATCCGTACGTGGACCGTGAAGTGATCGACGCGTTCGATCATAAGTATCTGAACGAGGAAGTGTCCGAGTTCGCGGAAGTGGTGCCGACGGCGGAAAACATTTGCCGCGAGATTTATCGCCGCCTGAAGCCGTTTCCGGCGGCGACAGTCGAGCGGGTGCGGGTGGAAGAGACGAACAACAACAGCTTCGAGTTCGATGCGACGACACAGGGCGGCGGACGGCCGTAGGGCGCGCCACAAGCTCAACAAAGGACAACAACCATGAGCAAGACGACAAGAATCGAGATTCCGGAAACACAAGGCGCCGGCAGGATTGCGGACCTCGTGCGCGAAATCCTCGTGCAGGTGGGCGAGGATCCGGAGCGCGAGGGGCTGCTGCGCACGCCCGAGCGGTTTGAGAAAGCGCTGCGCTTCCTGACGAGCGGCTACAAGCAGGATCCGGAAAAGCTGCTGAACGGCGCGAAGTTCAGCGTCTCCTACGACGAGATGGTCGTGGTGAAGGACATCGAGTTCTACAGCTTGTGCGAGCACCACATGCTGCCGTTTTTCGGCCGATGTCACGTGGCGTACATCCCGAATAAGAAAGTGGTGGGCCTCAGCAAAGTGGCCCGCCTGGTGAACATGTACGCGCGGCGGCTCCAGATCCAAGAGCGGTTGACGAGCCAGATCGCGCAGACGATTTCAGACCAGCTGAATCCGCAAGGCGTAGGCGTGATCGTCGAGGCGCGTCACCTGTGCATGGTGATGCGCGGCGTGGAAAAGCAGCGGTCCGCAGCGGTGACCAGCGCAATGCTGGGCGTATTTCGCGAGAATAAACAGACGCGCGACGAATTCCTGTCGCTGGTTCGCAACGGCAAGTAGGCGGCATCCTCTTAAGCGTTCAGGCGGATCGCGCTGCATTCTTGCCCGCCCCCGGGCCGAATGGAGAGGGAATGAGCAAACGAGGATGGGTCGTGGTAGCTCTCATTGGGCTGATTGTCGTTCCCAGCTTCCTTCGGCGGGACTGGCGCGCACAGGCGAACGCGTCCACGGCAGCGACCCCCGGAGCGGACAACTTTCTCGCTAAGTGGAACGCGCTGGTCGATCGGTATTTCGACGATTACTTCGCATTCCATCCGACAGCGGGAACCAGCGCGGGCTTTCATGAATACGACTCCCGTCTTGAGGACTACTCCGGCGCGGCGGTCGAGAGAGAAATCGCGGCCATGCATGCGTGGGAGGCGCGCGTCGAAGCTTTTGATTCCAAGGGGCTCGACGAAACGAACGCCGCGGATCATGAGCTCTTGCTGGCCAACATTCGCTCGACGCTCCTGAGCCTTGAGACGATCCGGTCGTGGGAGAAAAACGCCGATGTTTATTCGAGCGGAGTGACCGAGAGCGCGTTCTACATCATGATGCGCAAGTTCGCGCCCACGGACGAGCGCCTCCGTTCGCTGGTTTCCCGGGAAAAGCAAATGCCCGCTGTTTTCGCCGCGGCCCGGGAAAACCTGAAAAATCCTCCGCCGATTTACACGGAAATCGCCATCGAGCAGATTCCGGGCATCCTCAGCTTCTTCCAAAACGATGTTCCTGCGGCGTTCGCCGATGCAAGGGACCCGGCAACGAAGCAGGAGTTCGCGACTTCCAACGCCGCGGTGATCGCGGCGCTCGAGGGCTATGGCGAGTGGCTGAAAACGGATTTGCTGCCTCGGTCGCACGGAGACTACCGCATCGGGGCGGCCACGTTCTCGAAGAAGTTGCTTTACGACGAGATGGTGGATACGCCGCTCGACAAGCTTCTCGAGATCAATCGGGCGAACATGAGACGGAATCAAGAAGAGTTCAAGCGGATCGCTCGCGAACTGGAACCGACAAAGACCAGCGAGCAGGTGCTCGCGGAGCTGGAAGCGGACCATCCGAAGCCGGACCAACTGCTACAGGCCTTCCGCGACACATTCGACGGGCTGGTTGCGTTCATCAGGCAAAAACAGATCATCACGATTCCGTCCGATGTCCGCCCGATCGTCGAGGAAACGCCTCCGTTCGGGCGCGCGCTCTCGACAGCTTCCATGGATACGCCGGGCCCTTACGAAAAGGTGGCTACAGAGGCGTATTTCAACGTGACGCTTCCCGGGGCAAACGACACGCCCGAGGAGATTGAAGGGCGTATGGAGGATTTCAACGTCGGGACGATCATCAGCACGGCGGTGCACGAGGCATATCCGGGCCACTACGTTCAGTTCCTGTGGACGCCCCAGGCTCCCACGAAAATACGCAAGTTGTTGGGTGCTGCGACGGACGTGGAAGGTTGGGCGCATTACTGCGAGCAGATGATGCTCGATGAGGGCTACGGACAGCCAGGCGCCGGAGCGAGGGACGAGCGCGAATCCAAGCTGATCCGCCTGGGGCAGTTGCAGGATGCATTGCTGCGGAACGCGCGGTTCGTGGTCGGTATCCAGATGCATCGTGGGAACATGACATTCGACCAGGGCGTCGAGTTTTTCGAGAAAGAGGGCTATCAAACCCATCAGATCGGTTTGGTCGAGGCGAAGCGCGGCACCTCCAATCCCACGTATCTTTACTACACGCTGGGAAAGCTCGAAATCCTCAAACTTCGCGCCGACGTCGAGAAGAAACAGGGCGCGGCGTTCTCGCTTCAAAAGTTCCACGACGATTTCATGCGCCAGGGTTTCCCTCCCATCAAAATCGTGCGCAAAGCGATGCTGGGGGATGACTCGCCCGCGCTTTAGAAGGGAGATGGGCGTCACGATTTGTGACGGATCGCGACGGGCGAGGCTCAGGTGAATCCTGTATTTTTGCTTTGCGGCCCACGGCCTCTGTGCTAGCATTTTCAGGTTGAAGAGCGAAGAGCATAGAGCAGGGGCACGGCGTTTCAGAGGGAGGTTCAGTTGATGGAAGCCAAAGCCGGTGTAATCGA